>Ga0209550_10000897_pt1 | contig 28580 bp, 29 predicted proteins | sample LauGreSuBDMM15SN_2_FD_187567 | JGI IMG/M metagenome (GOLD analysis project Ga0209550, IMG submission 187567) | Freshwater lake microbial communities from Lake Michigan, USA - Su13.BD.MM15.SN (SPAdes) (version 5) | ecosystem: Environmental > Aquatic > Freshwater > Lake | place: Lake Michigan... | reverse complement strand
ATTTAAGATTGTCTAAGGATACTATTTAAAAATAAAGTATCTAACTATTTTAAATTTTAATTCCACAGGAGGGATAGATGGAAGAAAAGAATATTGTTTTACCCTTAGATAAATCCACCTTCCAAAATATCCATATAACTCCCAAAGTTCTTCGTAGTGCTTTGGAGACGGAAGATTCTTTTGCAAGCTCCCCTGGTACTTGGGAAGGTAGCAATGGTACCGAAAAGATTAAAGCTAAAATTTTTACAAAAGAGCTCGAAGACCTAATTAAAAAAGTAGCTACCAAGAAAAAAGAAATCCAGAGCAAGGGTAATCCCATCCGTTTGATCCCTCCATCAAAAGAATTGGAGTATGATATGCTTTTAAAAGTATATGAAAATCCAGAGAATAAAGTTTTACTCACAGATACTCTCACAAGTCTTTTGAATACTATAGGATTTCCCACGTATCTATTTTGTGTGCTAGACCCCCTCTCCGGAATATTTGAGCCATTTTCTTCTCATGGAGTTACAGAGAGAACGGAGAAAAGTTTTTATATACACCAATCAAACCAGCTAGTTAAAAATAATCAAAATGGTATTACATATAAATCAAGAAAAGAAATCGAAGATGATATATTTTTATATAAATATTTTTCCTCAGAAAACTTTGAAGTAATTTCTGGAATTTTGGTAAAAAAATTGAATATTCTCAAGCATAATTTTTTACTCTGTACTATTTTAAACCAAGAGATGAGTAAGGAAAAGGCAATCACTAGGTCAGAACATTTATATCCAACTCTTGAACCACTATTTCCAATATTTAATAAAAAAATTGGTTATTTAAATAAAATAAATTCTGAAAATTCAGATTTAACCCAAAGTATAGATGCATACTTTAAAAAGAAATTAAGTGAGTCTTCCTCAAAAACGATATATATTCATAAAGTAAAAATTCATAAATATTTTTCAAACTATGATCGAAATAAAAGAAAATCTGATATATCGGGGATTCTTCTACATTGTATCAAAGAAACAGATCTTTTAGTTGAATCGGGATTTAATAAATATCTTTTGTTTTGCGACAATAACCAAGAGAATCAATTGCACACTAATCTACTCCAAAAACTTGGTTCTGAGGAGGAGTTTCAGCTTGAAATATATAAATATCCTGAAGATATTACAAATATTTATCTTTGTTTTTAGTACAACTACAATTCTCTCTCAATCCAAACAGCATAGAAATGAGCTAAAAGAAAAAATATCACAAGTATTAGATAAAAAAAAATACTCTGAATCAATTCCCTTATTAGAGGAGTATACGTCAAAATATCCTGAAGATTTATTTTATTCATTGTACTTAGCAAAATCTTATCTTTTTAGAGAAGACCTAGAATTATCCAATCCTAATTTTTCTGAAGTGCAAAATATCAGAACCAATTATAATAAATCATTAAATATATTTACAGAAAAAATAACTTTGTTAGAACAAAAAACTCCAGATGATAAAATTTTAGGAGAGTACTATTTTTATTTAGGATTGGTAGAGATGATTTTGGGATATGAGGAGAGATCAATTTCAAAGTTTCAAAAATCTATTCATTATGAATATGAAAAAAATAAATCATATTATAATATAGCTTTGATCTATGAAAAAATGGGAAACAAAAAAGATAGCGATAGATTTTTTAATTTATACAATATTTCCATTAGTAAAGAAAAAGCAGAGAGTGAAAATGAAAGAAAAAATTGAAAAACGTTTCCAACTTCTTTTAACAGAACAGGAAATGAATGATTTAAAAAGAGAGTCAGAAAAAAGAGAGATCCCAGCCTCTGAAATTCTTAGAATGGGTCTTAGAAATGAAATCTCCAAAAGAACAAATTTAGATAGAATAAATGCAGTACACAAAATATATGAATTCACGAAGGGTCTTAAGCCAAACAAAATATGAAAGTATTGATCACGTACGATTTCTTATATAAATTTATTTTTTCTGAAAATAAAGACAAAAAACATTTAGAAGGGATACTCACTGAACTTATTAAAAAAAATTATAAAATATACATATCCGCTTATACACTAGGTGAACTATATAGATCCTGTGATATTGAAGTTTTAGAAACACTTTCCGCTCAATTTGAAATATTAGCTGAGGAGATATTACCTTTTACTAATACAGTGTTAAAATTATTTAAAAAATTTGAAATGAGTGAAGTAGAATTTCATGTGGAAAGAGCAACAGCAGTAGTTTATGGTTTAGATAAACTCCTTACAGAAAAGGGTTTAGTTTCACTCATTAGTTTCCAAACGAAACGTAACCATGACAGGGTTTGAAGGTAAACTCTTTTGGTCTTGTCCTACTGATTTTTGGTCTTTCATGAAAGGAAATTTATTATTAAATGCAGTTAATTTAAAATAATATGTAATACCAGCTTTAAAGTAGAGAAGGTTTTTATCTTTTGTAGATTCTGCATTGAATCTAATGAGATCATTGTTATAGCAAAATCCTAGTTTGCGATAATTTTTTTTGACTTTGAGTTTTTGGGTTTCGGTAGATTCTTCTGTTTCAGAAATCCCTGTGATAATTCTTCCACCCTCTCCTGTTTGGATGGTACTTGCCATCCTATCAGGTGATACCCCATAATGGATTATATAACCTCCTCCATCTATCACATCCGTTTCATGGTTAGAGTTCCATTGGAAACAAACTTTTTTGTTATCATGATCAATACTTGTGACCTTTAGTCCATAGGGTGGATTTGGTGGAATTGAATCTCTGTATTTCAAATTAAAAGAAGTGAGTGCGGGTGAGGATTCACCAGAATGATTTGATCTCATAACTACCTTCCACTGGAAGTAATTGAAGTAAGCATCCTTTTCTTTTTTTTGAAAGGTATCAGGGTCATATGAGTTCCATTCTGGATAGGAGCCCTCCTCTTCAAATGGCTCATCTGAAAATCTATAATGAATTTCCAAATGAGTTCCGGGAGGTTGGTATGATTTGTATTCAATTTTTATTGGCTGTGAGTGGGAATATTTAGTTCTAAAAACCCTAGAAATTGCAAAACCCCTAGATTGGTTGGCTATCTTTACATCTTCATCAAACAGTACGTCGTGGTAGGGAATGTTCATTTTTGCAATGTCAGGAATAGAACCTTTTCCAATCATGAAATTGTCTAATTTTCCGTAAAAATCCTTACCTATTACCAGTGGATTTGTATCGTTTACATGAAAACCAGACAGAAGTGGTGTGGTATCTGTTGGACTTCTCAATGCCTTGAAGGAAGTTTTGAGCTTAGCATTTTCATATAACCTCGCAGTGCCCTCTGTGGGCTCTAGGGTTATCATAATATGACTCCATACCTTTGAGGTAATTTTGTCGGGACTTTGTAAGTAATACGATTTGGTTTCGCTTTCGCTATAAGAAAAGAAATTATGAAAAGCTACTTCTATTTTGTTGTTTATAATTTTGCATTCAATCCCATACTTTTTTCCCCCGGTGAGATAACTCTTGAAAAATACATTGGAACTTTGTTCCAAGTCACCAGGCATAATATAAAATGATATATACATGGGCACCGAGATAACAGATTCATTTAAAATTTTTCCAGCTCCGGAATAGATTCTGAGCTGGCTCTCTTTGGTTGTGAAGGATGCGTACCTTTTCCCGAAGGGACTCTCTCCCTCTATGGGTGTATAAACAGATTCTCTAACATCGTAATTGTTATTTTTATCTCTTAGGTCGGATGGTTTTTTGTTTTCAAAGTCTAATAACAATTCTGTGGATTTAAATTTTGCTTTAGAAAGTTCTAATCGTTCTTCCTTTGCCCCAACTTTGGAAACACTGAGCTTGGATCTCTTGAGATCATAGAGAGAGTACGTTGAGTCTGCACCATAGGATATTTCTCCTCCCATGATTCCAAGCAAAGGGAAAAGATAGAGAAGTATACCAAGATACTTTTTAGGATTGCAATATAGTTTTGGAAAAGATACCATCTTCATAGATCCAATAGATCGGTTCGTGTTTTGTGCCTTCCAGCTTCAAACTCAGAATCCATCCACTTATTTACTATTCTAAGGGCAAGGTCAGTTGCCAAAACCCTACCACCTAAAACCAAAACATTTGCATTGTTATGACGCTTTGCCATTTCCGCTGTAAATTCATCATGGCAGAGAGCGGCCCTGATTCCCTTCAATCGATTGGCGGCAATGGATGCACCAATTCCCGTTCCACAAATGGCAATTAAACCAGAAAATTCCGCATTTAGGAGCCTTTTGCAAGCTTCTCCTACAATTGTGGGGTAGTCTACTGATTTGTCTTCAAATACACCTAAATCCTTGATTGCAAGGGATGACTCTAAGGAGTCTCTAAGGGCATTCTTCAGCTGTAAGCCCCCATGATCGGATACGATAGCTATGAGTTGTTTCATTATATGCCGGTTTACTCTTCTTTGGAGTTTCCAACCCACTGGGAATCAGATGGAAATAAAGAGATATACTTAATCCTTCCCAAATTGGTAAAAACCCTGGGTTTTATCCTGTAGAACAATATCGGTAAAACAAAAAACTGGCATAAGAAGTTTCCTAAGAAAAGAGCTAAGAACTGTAATTTTATGTGGAAAGTGGCTTTTTTTTATGGTATGGTTGATCCCAATTCCATTTCTCCAAACTCAAATGTAGGTTTTATTCCGGGAAATGCCCAATAGTACGTGAATTCGGAAGATGGTGCCACCCCAAAAAAGTCATGGTTTTCCAAATATTCTCCCGCAACTTCTTTTTCAATGACCATTGAAATGTATTGCTCAACAGATGATTCCTGGGTGTTTCCATTTAAAATTACTTCGGACCCCGTCTGCTTGGCATAGTCACTTATACTTTTTGTTTTGGATCTAAGGGGTGAATAACTATCTGAACTGATTCCATTTTCCGAGGAGACCAAAATACCTTTTGGGGTATTGACTACTAGGGAATGATTTCCCATGGTATGACCCGGAGTTTTCAAGAGGGCTACACCGTCTCCTAGCAAAACCGATTCCTGGAGAAGGACGATTTTATCATTTGGTATATTTTTAACACCATCGGGGCAGTACCAATCAGCCTGTGTGGGGAGTAAACCTTTCACCGATGTCCACTCTTCCTCCATAACTAATAGTTTTGCATTTGGAAAAAATCCTGGATCGTGTCCATTTCCAAGCCATTTTCTGAGGTCTTGGGTGTGGAGGTGGTCAAAAGATATATAGTCCACCTCGGAGGGCAAAATTCCCGTGAGCTCTAAAGCCCTTTCTACTGTTCGTATGACAGGAGCAATCATCATTTTTCCCAGGTCCTCAAACATCCCAAAAGACTTACCCAACCTATTGAAAAAGGGGGTTTCGGAATTTGATTCGAGATCGGAGGGTGAAAATAAAAGAGTTTGCTTTTTCCCATTTTTAAAATATTGTATCACAAACATACGATTTAAGATATGCAGATATGGTGTGGGAAGTGTTACAATGTTGTTAAATCCATATTTAATTGGATAGGGAACTCGGACCAAATTAAAACTTCTGTAGTACGGAACCGTACCGCTCTCCAACACTGCCTCTCTAAATTTTTTGGCAATAAGTCTTGATCCACTTAAGCGTGTGGAGGGGGGTGAATTTTTTGCTATATTATTAAATAGCGAAAAATTAGAAAACTCAACCTTTTCTTTTCTTGCAACTGTCATAAGATGTACCTCGATAGATCTCTGTCTTCCACAATATCTTTTAGACGTGTGTGGACAAAGGATCTGTCTATTGAAATTATTTTTTCTTCTGGGGTGAGATCGGGAGCATGAAAACTAATCTCTTCTAATACTTTTTCTAAAATTGTATTGAGACGCCTTGCTCCAATGTTTTCATTTTTTTCATTCACTTCATAGGCAATTTTTGCAATTTCATCTAGCCCATCCTCAGTGAATTCTAATTGGACTCCCTCCACACCGAGAAGTGCCTGGTATTGCTTCATGAGAGATGATCGTGGAGCGGAGAGTATTTTTTTGAAATCTTCCATTCCTAACTTTTCCAATTCCACACGTATGGGAAATCTTCCCTGGAGTTCGGGGATGAGATCTGAAGGTTTGGACATATGAAATGCACCTGCGGCTATAAAGAGAATGTGGTCGGTTTTGATGGCACCTATTTTAGTTGTTACAGTAGCCCCTTCCACAATGGGAAGGAGATCTCTCTGGACACCCTCTCTAGATACATCAACACCGCCCCGGTTTTCTTTTCCGGCAATCTTATCTATTTCATCTATGAAAATAATTCCCATTTCCTCAGCACGACGAATTGCCTCCCGATTGACTTTGTCCTGGTCGAGTAGTTTTTCTGCTTCCTGCTCACCCAAGAGTACCAAAGCCTCTGAAATGGAGACTTTCTTCTTTTTTCCTTCTTTTTTGTTCATGAGGTTTCCGAACATGTTCTGGAGTTGGCTATCAATGTCTTCCATGTTTCCCGCACCGAAAACCTGCATCATGGGGAGTGTGCCCGTGGGAGTTTGTATGTCAACTTCCACCATCTGTTCATTCATCTTCCCACTTCGCATTTTTTTTCTCATGAGCTCTCTCGTGTTTAGATAGCTCTCCCTTCTCTCCATTTCCTCTTTCTCGGTCTCCGTTGGATTGAATCCAAAAGCTGTTTTGGAAGTGGGTGGTTCGGGTATTAAGATATCGAGAATTGCTTCTTCTGCCCGTTTGGATGCTTCTTCTTTCACACGGTTTCTATATTCTTTTTTTACAAGTTGCAAAGAAATACTGGAGAGATCCCGTATCATAGATTCTACATCTCGACCTACATACCCAATTTCAGTATACTTGGTTGCTTCCACTTTTAGGAATGGTGCTTTGTACAATTTAGCCAGACGTCTTGCAATTTCTGTCTTACCAACTCCAGTGGGTCCTATCATGATAATGTTTTTGGGATAGATTTCTTCTCTGAGGATTGGATCAAGTTTTTTTCGCCTTATACGATTCCGTATGGCAATGGCAACTGCCTTTTTAGCATTTTTTTGACCAATGATATGAGCATCTAACTCCTCAACAATTTGCTTGGGAGTCATATCGATGTCTTGGCTGGGATCATCTATGTTAAATTGGGGGTCTGGGTTATTTGTCATACTAATTCTTCTATTATGATATTGTGATTTGTATATATACAGATGTCAGCTGTGATACTCATTGCTTCTTTGACAATCTCTAGTGGAGAAAGTTCTGTATTTTTGTATAGGGCCCGAGCTGCAGAGAGTGCATAGTTCCCACCCGAACCAATTGCGATTACCCCATCATCAGGAGATATGACATCCCCTGTACCGCTGACGAGGTAGGATTCGTCCTTATCTGCAACAATGAGTAATGCTTCCAATTTTCGTAGCATTCGATCGGTTCTCCATTCTCTAGCAAGTTCTACTACACTACGGGAGAGAGAACCGTTGTATGTGATAATTTTTTTTTCAAAAAGTTCAAACAATGTAAAGGCATCGGCTGCTGATCCTGCAAAACCAGATACAATTTTATTTTGGTAGAGTTTGCGAACCTTTCTAGCAGAGTGCTTCATGACAGTCTGACCCATAGATACCTGACCATCCCCACCAATGGCAACCTTACCATTTTTACGAACGCAGAGGATAGTGGTGGAACGAAATATTTTTTCTTTACTCATCTTGTTTTAATTTAGCATGTGGATGAGCTTTTCTGTAAACCTCTTTTAATTTTTCTTTGGAAACTGTGAGATAAATTTGGGTGGTCGACAGGGATGTATGTCCTAAGAGTTCCTGGACATACCGAATGTCTGCTCCACTATCTAATAGGTCGGTAGCAAAAGAATGTCTAAACTTATGGGGTGTAATCGTTCTATCAAATCCTATTTCTTTTTGAAATCTCTCCAATATAAAACGCACTCCCCTTGTTGTAAGACCTTCTCCTCTAAAATTTCGAAAAATAGTTCCTTTTTTTTCATAGGGATAGATGGTTTCATACTCCTCTAGAGCCTGTATTGCATATTGTCCAAAATAGACATACCTTTCCTTTTTTCCTTTGCCTAAAATTTTCATTTGGGTTTTATCGGATGATAAATTTTCCCATTTACAAATTACAATTTCACTTACCCTCATCCCCGTAGAATAAAATACCTCTAAAAGAGCTTTATTTCTAGCTTGTATAATAGGGGACTTTTTTTCGTTTTCTGGATCTTCATGCTCTAAGATGGCTGTCATCTCGAGAGGAGAAAAATTTTTAGGAATTCGTTTTTTAATTTTGGGAAATTTAATAAAGATAACAGGATTTTCTTTTACTTTTTCTTCCCTAAAGAGAAACTTATAAAAAGTTCGGAGGGAAGAAAGTTTTCGTGACTGGGTTTTTTTTTCAATTTTTTTTTCTAAGTTTAGCTCTGCAAAGTATGAACGTAGTACTAGATGATCTATATTGAAAATATCTATACTTTCTTTTAAACAAAAAACAAAAAAAAAGTATAGATCACTCATATAATTATAGATGGTATGCTCGGAATAATTTTTTTCAATCTGTAAATATTCAAAAAATCCTGTGGCAACTGTATTCCATTCCTCTGGCAGGGGAAAGTCTTGTTTGGAAATTTTAAATACCGTATCAAAAATAGACTGCATCATTTACCTTTCTATTTTTCTTCCCGATGATTCCTCACTCGATAGAGATCTTGAATTTTCTAGACCTTCAAATCTAAAGATCCTTCCCTGTTCTTTGAAAAGTTTTTCATATTCATGAAGATTTTCATTTACCGTGTTGTCTATTAATCGTAAGTCTTTAAGATCAAGAGATATATTTACATCTTTTGCTTGTTTTTCTAATTCAATTTTTAAAAATAAATAATTAATAAAAATTAATAATCCCTTAAAGTGGTACTTAATTTCTACTACTTTCCCATTTGTCTCAATCTCTTCTTTTCTATAATCGGGCCTAAAGAAATCGTTCAATGTAACACCATCTGGTAAGATAGTATTGATAATGTGCAAAATGAAATTTATTATCACACCAACTGCGACTCCAACCAATAGGTCATCCAACAAAGTAAACATAATAGTTGAAAAAAATATTACAAATTGGTCGAATCCACTTTTAAATATTTTCTTAATTTCCGGAGCGGCAAGCCTATATCCAACCACCACTAGCATCCCTGAGAGTGCAGCCAATGGTATCATTTGGATAATGGGTTGTAAAAATATAACAGCAAGTAACAAAAATAAACCATGAAAAAAGTTAGACCATCTGGTTTGGGCACCATTGTTTATATTTGCAGAACTACGAACAACTTCTGCTATGATGGGAATACCGCCAATCATACCCAAAATTGTATTACCAATTCCTTTACCTATCAACTCTCGATTCATATTGCTTCTGCGTTTGTAAGGATCTAATTTATCAATTGCACTTGCTGTGAGGAGAGATTCCACACTTGCCACCATACTGATTGAGAACACTTGAAGTAAAAATACAGGGGAGTACATGATGGAAAAATCTGGATGAATGGATGTATCTATAATTTTATCGGGGATTGAGACCATGAATTTAGATGAAATGAAAAATTGTTTTCCTAAAAAATCATAATAATGCTCTTGGGACAAACCAAGATAAACGGCAAGGATTGAGCCCACTACAACCAATACAAGGGGTCCTGGAACAATTTTTGTTATTTTTGATTTTATCAAAGGATAGATTGCAAGTATTAAAATACTCAAAATTCCAATGAGCGCAACCTTTGGATTAAGATTTGTGATACTTTCCGGTATTTCTTTTATCAGTCCAAGAACTGATTTAGCTCCCGGACTTACCCCCAAGGCACCGTGAATTTGTTTAGAAATTATAATCACACCAATGGATGCAAGCATACCATGTATTACTGCACTGGGAAATACGGATGCTATGATTCCCAATCCAAGTATACCCATGAGTATTTGGATCAAACCTGCTATAAAAATTGCGGCGAGTGTATATTTAAATCCTTGAATTTTATCACCATGTCCGAGGACTTCAATTGAGCCCAAAACTATGACAATTAATCCCGCTGCAGGTCCGTTGATAGTGACAAAGGAACCGCTTAAGAGAGATGCAAGAATTCCACCCACAATTCCAGCGAGAATTCCCGCTAGTGGAGGGGCTCCAGATGCTATTGCTATTCCAATACACAATGGCATTGCAATTAAAAAAATTGAAAATCCAGATAGGATATCTTTTTTCCAATTTTCTTTTAGACCGATTAGGTAATCACCAGGTGTGGTTTGGTTCATATTATTTTTCCTTTTGACCAATTGCTCTCAGCTCTTGGATTCTTTTGAATACTTCATGTTGGAAGGAAAACTTCCACTTTCCCATTAGAAATCGAAACCCATTGATCATTACATCGGGACGTGGGGGATCCCCGCCAATGTACAGATCTGGGAGAGAGGGAAGCTTACCAATTGGATAGAGACCTCCACAGATTGCTTCCGTTCCCGTTGCAATCAAAGCCTTTGGTTCTGGCATACAGTCCCATGCAGTTTGAAGGGGTCCTTCCATATTTTTGCTAACGGGTCCCGAATAAACAATTGCATCCGCATGTTTGGGAGATGCAACACTTGAGGCCTGGTTTCCTTCACTGTCAAAGAAATTGTTAAAACTTGCATTTAGCTCACATTCCACAGAATTGTTACCAGCTGCTGCAACTTCTCTGTACTTCATACCTTTGATAGAAGTTAATTTTTGAAATTTAATTATATTTTCAGTTGGTGAGTCTTCAATGGGAGTAAATTGTCCATTGGTAAATTTAATTTTAAGTGTTTCACGATTGTATGAAAAAACATAATTAAACCCAGTATCTTTGATGATATTTTCAGGGCATACATCTTCACAAATACCACATTGCAGACATGCACCATAGTCAAATTGGATCTCTTTTGATGATAAAACTTGAATGGCTGATGTGGGACATTGGGTACTACATTTTTTACATGTATCACATTTAGAATTTTCAGAGTATACTATGGGTGCTGGTATGCCCCTTGCATTTGCATTCACAAAGGATACTTTTTCAAAATCCAATGATTGGTGTGGTGAAAAAAGTTTTTTTAATTCTACAAGTCCCATTATAAGTCAAACCCCACATAGCTTAGATTAAATGATTTATTGTTTAGAGGAAAATCTCCAATGAGCTCCCCACGAACTGCCAATTCCAGTGCATGCCAATTTAAAACAGAAGGGTCCCGGATATAGGAATTTTGAATGGTTCCATCCTTGGATATTTGTAACACAACTAGTACAGGTCCCCTCCATCCCTCTACTAATTGGTAATGAATTCCTGGGGAAAATTTTGAAATGGATTGGATAAGATGGATTCCCCTACCCGATGATTCAATGTTTATTTCTGGAATCATTTTACAAAGCCACTCCACTGATGCCTTCAACTCTAAGTAACGAAGATAAAATCTAGACCAAGCATCCCCCGTAAGATTCTCATCAGTGTGGTGCAAAGATATTGGATAGTATTTTAAATACAAAGTTTCAAATTTACGCATATCCATTTCAATTCCAGTGCATCTTGCAGGCATCCCCACAAATCCATTTTGTCTTACCATTTTTCTTGTAATATTTCCACATTCCTGCAATCTCTCCCGAATGGTGGAATTGTGCACCGCTCGTAAAAATTCATATTCTACCCTTAGAAAGCCTTTGTAGAGATTATCAGCAATTGGCTTCAATGCTTCTTTTTTTAAGCGTTTATTTAGTCTCACTTCACCCGGAAAAACTCCACCCTTCCCAAACCTATTTCCTACCAATGCTTCCATCACACCAAGTGGTACACCTCTATCCGTAGCACATACTCCATGCAGGGGATAGTATCCTATATCACCAGCCATTGCTCCAATGTCACCAATATGAATTGCACATCGCTCCACTTCCAAAAGAATGAGTCGTATAATTTCTAAATCATCATCTACTTTTATCTTGGCTGCTTTTTCAAAAATTTTTGAAAAAGCCGTTGAATATGCAACTGACGAGTCACCACTTATTGTCTCTGAAACTGGTATTGCAGAGATTGCTGATTTACCAATTAGCTTATTTAAAATATCCCTATGCTGGAATCCCAATCGTATGGTCAAGTGTTGGATGATTTCCCCTTTTACAAAAAATCTAAAATGCCCAGGTTCAATAATTCCAGCATGGATGGGCCCCACAGCATGGGAATACCCACCAACATCCAGATTTATTTTTAAACCATTGTATATTAAATTACGAATACTGGACTTATCAATTAAAGCTAACTCTAATTCTTTTGATCTTTCTTCTAAATAATTATAATCTTTTTTTGGTACTCTTATAAAACTAGATGTGTCTTCTTCCCCACTGCTTACGCCTAACGAATGCCTGATAAGCCAGAGGGGAATTGAAGTGTCATTTGTGATATCTGAAAAGGATTTTTTTTCCTCGAGTGAAAATTCTCCTAAATGATTATGAGAAAGTTTATAGAATGACTTATTATTATTAAAACTAAATACACCATCCACAAATAAATGTTCATGTTCATATTGATCAAACATTAGAAAATCCTCCAGTTAGCAATAGAAAGATACCATAAAATCCTAAGATTGTTGTTAGAAGGATCATCACTAGAGTGATTTTGAATCTGGTATAAAGTACTTTTTTACTTTCCTCTAAAAAATCCCTTTTTTCTAACTCTAAAAGAGGTAAAAATTTATTTAAAAGTATTACAAAAAATATTAAATTTAAAATAGGAATTAAAAATGTCCAATACTTTGATGTTTCCATTCCAAGCTTTAGGATTAATAAATCAGAAATAAAGAATGGTGAAAATGGTACCACAAAAGCCATCCCCAAAGCAAATATATAGATGTAGATAGAAATTTTATTCAATCCCCTATCTTTATTAACTCCACTTAGATTTCTTGATCCAAGGTCCATTCTTAAAATTCCCATAGTACTAAAGAGTAATGATTTAACAGTGATATTTGATGCCAATATATAGTACAACATTGAATCATTTGGATATAGGCATAAAAAAAATGCCAAACCCCCACTATGAAAAAGTGCAGTTAGAGCAGTGATACGCCTTATGTCATCAGTATGGTATACCGTGAAGAGAGAGTAAACCATTGTAATCAATCCCAATGCCATAAGTGCTAATAATGTACTAAAATGTTGGGAAAGATATTGGGTTTCTAACAATAAAAAAGGATGGATGGCTAGTATCACACTAACTGGTAAAAAAGCAGATAAAAGTGATGAAACCTGGCTTGGACTTTCAGCATAAGTGTCACTCACCCAAAAGTGATTCGGAAAAAGTCCCAATTTTGCTGTGTATCCAAAAACTGCTAACCAAAGTCCAGTTTCAACCATTAGATTTTGGTGGGATGATATCTTAGGCATAAGATTGATTAGATCTAAAGTTGTGGGAGAATCATCCTTAGTGCCCGAGGATACAAATATGATTCCTAAAAAAGCAATACCTAAACCAAAAGAATTTAGTAAAAGAAATTTCCATCCAACTTCTATGGATCTTTCTGTCTTACTCAAAGAAATCAATATAGCCCCAAAGAGGGTTGTGGCTTCTATTAAAACCCATTGGAGTGAAAGATCTGTAGCCCACCATGAGGCTAAAATTGTAATAAATAACAGAATTATAAATGGAGTCCATTTAACAATATTTTCATCACTTTTTGAAAAAGTGAAAACCATAATTGCAAGAACGGATAAAAATGATATTAAACCAACAAAGGATACAATTGTAAGATTCATTCTTCAGATACCCCGTGTTTAAATTGAACTCCCCTGATTTGCAATGCTATTGCGGAAACAATCACCAACAATGAATCCATAAAAGCTCCTATTTCAATACCAATGGGTAAACCTTCCTGTAATATGAGTGTGAGAAGAAAAATTCCATTTTCAAACATCACAAAACCAGCCATGAGCATCAGCCAATGTTTTCTGAGAATAAAGCCCATAACACCCACATAGATCATTAGAAATACGTAGATAACCTCAATTTTATCCACAGCTTCGGGAAGTTTTCTGAGATTATCCACAATTAAAAGTGCAAATGAAAACCCTATTAAAAATAAAAACATGGTTGTTAAAAATCCAAATCGCGGAGACGTGTTTTCTGACATCCTCTGATTTTTAATAGTCCATATCATTGTAAGCGGGGTTAAAAAAACTTTAAATAATAAGATCAAGAACACTACAGCCCAAGAATGATAATCTGTAATACTATGAACCTGAAAACAAGGAAAAATCAATAGGAAAGATTGTATTGCAATTAGGTCCACCACTCTCCGAATTCTATTTTCAATCAATGCTAGAATCCCTGTGAGCAAAAGTAACAAATAAACTAAATCATAAAAATCTACATTCATCGTAGTACCTAAATTTTAATAAGTGTCCCTAGCACTAATAAAAATAAAAATGTCATACCCATGATTTCAGGTACCCATATCCATTTTCTTCTAACACTTCTTGCTTCCCAATAACCCAAAAACACAGCAAGAAAAATTGCACCGATATACACTGCTAAATTTTCGAGAATTCCACCGAAGAGAATTCTAAAATCAAAATTAGTATGCTCTATCCCCACCCTCATTAGTAGTACAAGAAAACTTGCTATTTTTAATTGGGCTGCTCCCTCAAAGTATGCAAGGGTTCTTCCGCTGGCCTCGAGTAGCATTGCTTCATGCACCATTGTTAGCTCTAAATGTGTTCTTGGATCATCAAAGGGTGGCTTTGCAATTTCTGCTAAAATAGCAACCATAAATGCACCTAAAAACAACATTCCCATAAGGATTCCCAACCAATTAAATCCAACCTGTAATTTAGATTGAGCAACGAGTAGACTCATGATCAAAATGGGCTCTGAACAGATTGCTAATAAAAGTTCCCGAGAAGTTCCCAACCCCCCAAAAGATGTGCCCGTTTCCATTGCAAAACCAAGTATGCACATCCTTTGGAGTGCCAAGAAGAATGGAATGATGAGAATGGATGTCCACTCAAACGTGACAATACTCCAAACTATTATAGATGATAAAAAAATTGTGATGGGAGCGTTTTCAGCAAACAATGCGGAATTAGGACCATCTATAGGATTTTTTTGCCATAACCTTAAAAAATCATATAGATTTTGTAAAACACCCGGACCCCTACGGCTCTGGGATCTTGCCCTGACTTTCCGTATGATTCCCCCTAAAAAAAGGGGAAATAGTACAAAATATATACTTAAAATAAAATAGTTAAGATATTCCATGAGCTATCCTTATAAAATTTAAAAATTACCAAAACCAAAAGTGTCAAGAGGAGAGATGTAGAGGAAAATGCAATATAATTTGAAATATCACCTGACTCTACTTCGGAAATCCAAACTTTACCTAATTTAAAAATATTTAATATTTTTATTTTTAACCAACTATCAAAATTTGATTCCCCATCTTGCATATTAGTTGTGATACCTAAAGAATCATGGAGGGGTTCACTAATCACAGATGCTGGAATGGAAAGCTCACTTCCCCGATAGTTATTGCCACAATCCCAAAGCACACGTTTTTCAATTCTATGGGAAAATTTCCCATATATCATCACAAAATAGAATATAAGGGAGAGAACAGAGATATTAAAGAGTGTTAAAAACCATTTGCTCAGTCCGGGATCTATGTTAAAATAACCTGAAAAGCTGAGAACCCCTGAAAGCAGAATAGGAGTGATAGTGAGTAAAATAGAAAGATACACTAATGAATAAGTTATATAGATGGAGCTAGATTTTTGTTCTGTTTTCTTTACTAATTCATCAGATGGAACAGATAAAGAAAGCGTTAAAAATAATCTACTGTGTGCCATACTTCCCAATGCCAATCCAATTATAAAAATAACCATTGCAGGAAGTATTACAATAGATTTTCCCGAATCTAAATCTACCACCCTTGAAATTAAATATAAATAGGTCGCTTCACTTACAAACCCCAATGTTCCAGGGAGTAATACAAAACTAAATGTTCCAAAACCTAAAAGTAAAAAAGGAATTCCAGCTATTCTTCCCACCCCTTTTGCATAATCAATGGAATTAGAATCCGCAAAATCTCTAAGATGTCCAAATACTAAAAATTGATATGATTTTGAGACAGAATGATGCAAAAGTGTAACATAAAAAAGAATAAGAAATATTTTCCCAAAGAAAACCATTTCTGTCTCCATACCTTGGATCCAAAGCTTATATAAAAAGAGACAGAGCCATAAAAAGTTTACCTTTTCAATTGTACTGTACGCCAGTATCTTCTTAATATCTTTGGAGAAAAAAGCTGTAACACCACCCAAGAAAATACCAATCCCAGCAATAGGAACCATTATTTTATAAGCTAACACCGTGAGCCATTCTGGTTGGAAATATTGCACAAACATCAAGAGAGGCAAATTGATTGCTATCCCACTGAAGGATGCAGATGCAGAGGTAGGCGCTCCCTCATGCAAATCGGGGTACCAAAGATGAAAAATGGAGAATGCTGATTTTAGTAACAAAGCTAAGAGAAGAAATATATTTCCAACTACATGATTGTCTGGCAAAAAAATCCAACAAGCTAAAAATATACCCGATGCACCACTTGCTATATAGAGAGATATTATACTCTTTGTTTTAGCAAAATTGAAGTGAATAGACGTATAGACCAAAAAGGCTCCAAGAGATGACAATTCCCAAAAAAAAGGCAAGTAAAGGGATTTCCCCGAGAGGTAACTCCCAGAAAGTCCCATAAAAAAAAGGGAATAACCTAAGGCAACCCCCGATTTTCTATGGGAATCTTCCCCGATAGAAAATAAGAAGATAGAAATACCTAAAATAGCCTGTAAAACCAGTCCCATTACCAAAGGTAGGTGTTGGGAAAGATTCCAATTGGCTCCAGATTCTCCCATAAAGAAGAGAGGAATTACCAATGAACCCAGAAACAAAGCTCTAGAAAGAACTAACATAAAAACTCCTTAAAAAAAATTGGGCAAATAGTTATGGAAATTTAGGTAAGTAAGGGAGGGGGGATACTAAATTCTTGGTAAGATAAGTTTTCTTTGTGAAACGAGGAAGTAGTTAGGGAATTGAATGGAATGGAAAGAAAAATAGTCGCTAGATACAATGAATTTATTTGGCAATATCCAAATTCAGAGTCATCGTCTACTTCCTGGAAATAGCTATCTAATGCCTCTTTGTGGTAGTCAGTTGAAAAATTAAATTCATTTTTAGATTGGATAACTTTTTCACTGGAAAGGGTGTAAGTAAATATAGGTAATAAAATAAATGCAACCAAGAGAAGCAAAATATTTAGCTTTAGTTTTTTTACCATAGTACTCAACTTTATATACTATTTTAAAATGTAAAGAAAAATGTAATTAGAATACAAGACGAAATACTTTTCTGGAACGTATTTTGATATATTCATCAATTCTTATAGGCACAAGAATTAAAAATTCTTCTATCTTTTTAGGTAACCACAAAAAAATATACGTTCAATGATGAATATATTATTACTTTCTCAATTTGGAGAGTGGCATGAACCTTCCTATTTTCGCTTTTACCAATACTTTAAATTTTTCAATGTAAAAAGTATTAATATATCTTATAAATCATTAATAAATAAACCAATTTCAGATTATTTTATTTATGATAAAATTAAATTTAGAAATAATATATTTCCAAATTTAGGAAGAATTATAGATTTGGAATTCAATTCAAATTATGATCTGCTCTGGGTGGACAGTGAAGCATTGCCAAATATTCCATTTGTATTGGAATCATTTTTTCTTCCTATAAATAAAAAAGTAATTCTTGACCTTGGTGATTCTACCCATTACAAATATGAAAAGTCCAATAGATGGTACTACAAATATTTTATGAAAGATAAAATAAGTGGTTTGATTCAGAGGGCTGATAGTGTGATTTCAAGAAATTCAACCATAAAAGAATATGTGGACCAATTCAAAAAGGAAAATTCTTTTGTTCTACCTTCAGGGATAGACACAAAAGCATACCAACCCGTATCCTATGTTCAGGATTATTCCAATACGGAAACAGTAATTGGTTTTATTGGAACATTTTTTTCTTCTCACTATTTACTGAAGATAAGTGATGTATTAAAAGAAATTTCTAGAGTATATCCTATCCGTTTGGTAATTCTCAATGGTAACGAAAAATTAAGTTTTCCTATTAAGTTCAACCATATTCGTACTACAAGTCAAGAAGAGGAAATCAATGAACTTTCAAAAATTGATATTGGTGTATTTCCCACTCCCTTTTCCCTAAAGGAAACAGGGAACTCTGGATTGGGAATTTTAAAGTGTATGGCATTGGCAAAGCCCGTCATTGCCTGTGATATTGGGAGTGCGGTAGATTATATTTCCCATGGAGAAAATGGTTACCTCTGCCAAAATACAGATGATTTTTACCTCGCATTACGATCTCTTTTAGATGAAAAAGAAATTGGACTAAGCTATGGGGAAAAATCCCGAAAAAAAATTGAGTCTGAATTTTCCATAGAAAAAACATATACTGATTTAAAGAAGATCTTTGAACTATGAACTTTTATTTTCCTTTAACTTTACAAAAGAATCACGGATTGCCTGTCTAAAAATTCCAGTCTTTCCAAAGATAGACCGCACATGTCCCCCACTCACCCAACGAAGCTCTGATCCTTGCCAATGCTTATGAAGTTGTTGTACGGATTGGGGTGGTACAATTGCATCCGCATCACCCGCCACTATGATTGCATTTTTTTTGGAAATAGGAATTGGAAAGTTTAAAAGGCTAACTGAATCCATGAGTGTGTCCATCTTCTCACGAGCTGCATCTAAGCCATTGGCCTGTTGGGAAAGTTTTTTCCAGTGAAGGGATTCCTGTAGAAGGCCCCTAACAAAAACGGGTTGGGGGGAATGGGGTGGCAAACAAGGAACACTTGCAATTTGGTCTTTGTATAGACTTGTAACAAAACAGCTTATGTTTCCACCCATACTGACACCCGACACACCCAAGTTGGTATGCCCTTCTTTTTTAAAATATTCTAAAAGGGAGATTCCCTCAGAAATAGTTCCCCCGCACATTTTAAAAAAATCACTCACAGTATCGACGAAGATATTAAATTGGGACTTAGGTCTACGTAATCCATAGTATGGAATTTCCAGTATTACAGATGCAATCCCATCTTTCACAAGGGGAAGGGCCATTGAAAACAATCTCATATAAAATCCCTGGTCTCCCGTCATAGCAAAATGTATGCAAATGGGGGTATTCTTTTCTAAGTTTTTTGGAGAAATCATTTGGATATGGGCTGTTTGGACTGATTCCGGAAGATACGGAGAGAATGGACTTTTAAAAACTCCATATTTCCATAGGACTCCCCCAATTGTCCTAGCCTTTTTCCACTCCAAATCGGGTATTTTTTCAAAAGAGTCCCTACGTATCAAATCTGGAATTTCTTTCAGAAACTCGGTATCCCCAAACCCATTTTTAAAAAATTTAAAACGATTTGTGAATCTTGTGGAAAATAGGTCTATCTTGCTCTTTCGAAATTCTGGAACTTGCATGGAACAAATTAAAATAATTTTTATAATCTTGTAAAATTTTTTTTTCTTCTTACGATAAATAAAATATGAAACTATCTCTCTATGCCATCCTACTCCTTTCCATATCTCTATCTAATTGTAGTTCCCTAGATAAAGAAATTCTAGAAATTGAAAAACAAAAACTTGATGTGGAAAGAGAAAGACTAAAATTAGAAAGGGATAGGATGTTGAGATGCAACAATTGTTGCCAACAACCCACCCTCTCCTTAAAAACTGAAGTAAAGCCCATTCTACCGTTGGAAGAAAAAACGGTTTTTTATGTTGAGCCCATTGGATGCAATAAAATCAAAACTCCGTCCTCCGATGATATTTGGCAAATCTCAGAGTCAGGTGAATGGTCATATCCCCCCAATCTTCTCGAGTTGGGTATTACCTGCAGAGAAGAAAAAAAAGAATTTTTCTATAAACAATTTGCAAATACAGAGAGCTATGTTGCAGAAAAGCAAGTGCCTGCAACCAAGAAAAGTAGCTGTATCAACAATGTTGTATTTCATGGAAAAGATAAGCTATATAGCCAAATGGTAGAAAAAACCAAAATAGAAGAATTATCCAAAGAAATGGCACAACGTGTAGATTCTAAAACAGTCTTTAAAGATGTTGTGGAGTTCAACAATTCAGGTCGTGGGCGAAGCTTTTACTATGAGTGTAGGGCAACAGATACCAATAAGAGATGGGATAAATGCGCCTGTGTTTTGTTTGCTTCCTACACAGATGGCAAAGAGGGACTAGCCGACAGAATGGTTAGGTACTAGAAGAAACTAGACGTATAGTTTCATTGTACATCCTAAATGTATTCTCATGAATTTTTAGGTTTTTTTCCAATAAATCTTCTATAGTACTTTTAGACTTTAAAAGTATACCAAAGTGTAAGCTTTCTTCTGTTTGTTTCATCCATGTATCATAGGAAGGGGATCTGAGTGCAAACTCAGATCCTAAAAAATCTGAAACATACAAAATATAATCTAACTTTGGTAAATCTACACCGCCTAGCGTATGGTTTTTTATCGCACTCAAGACCTCTTTGGAATCAAACTTGTATTTATCCTGGATGTAAAAATAGGCTGAGTGGGGATGAAATGCAGGTTGGGGTAGATGAGAGTAATCAAAGGAATGTCTCTGGAAAATATCTTCATGAAAAGAGTTTGGTTTTTGTTTGGTGATATCATGCAGAATACCCGCTAAGTACGCCAAATGAGGATTTGTTATACCATTTATTTTAGAGAGATGAAATGCAATCTCTGCTACTCGAATGCTGTGTTCAAATCTTGTGATAGTAATTTCTTTTTTAACTTCTTCAGTAAAAAAGTGTATTTCTTTAGTCATTTCCATATAATTTATTCTTATATATATAATTTTTTACCAGAGTTGGAATCATTTCATCTTCCCCTGATTCCCTAAACAGTGTGGAGCTTGCAGGGTTTAAGGCATTGTTTTTTATCAAAATTCTATCCTGAAATTGTTCTAATTCCATTGGAATTTTAGATCTATTCAAAGATGGTCGTAGATAAACCAAGACTTTAGCCAATGAAAATATAGTCTCTACTTCCTTCCATTTGTGTAAACTTTCTAAATTGTCCTCTCCTATTAAAAGGAAGATTTCTTCTTTTGGATATTTGGAATGAAACTCTTGGAGGGTTTGGTAGGTATAACTGACTCCTCCCCTCTTGATCTCTGTATCATAGATTTCAGCTCTAAGTAGTGAGAACTCTTTTTTTAGAAGATATAGCATTTCCAAAATATTTTCAGAGCTAACACCTTTTTTTTGTTTAAATGGGGAGAGAGAATTTGGAACTATATACACCTTAGTTTGGTATTCATTTATAAAGTTCTGGATGATGTGCAAATGTCCAAAATGGGGAGGATCAAAGCTTCCCCCAAAGATCCCTAACAAGCTACTCTCTTACCTGCCCCTGTCCATGGAGAATGGTAGTTGTGGTTGTAAGATGCATAAGACCCATAGGTCCCCTTACATGAAGTTTTCCTGTAGAAATTCCTACTTCTGCACCCAATCCAAATTCTCCCCCATCATGGAAACGGGAACTACAATTCACAAAGATAGCAGCAGAATCTAAACTTTGGATAAAGGTATCAATATTTTTTTGTGATTCAGAAAGGATTACTTCTGTATGACCTGAAGAATATTTTTCAATATTAGAAATAGCTTCTACTAAAGATCCCACTATTTTAATAGAAAGTCGTTCATCTAAAAATTCCATTTGGTAATCCTCTTCTGTTGCCAATGCAAGGTGGGGAAAATCTCTTTGGATCTCTTCGTCTACTAAAAGTTTTGATCCAGCAGTTTCTAGAGCTTTGAGTAGTTCTATTTTGAAAGGAAAATCTCTGTGGATAAAAAGATTTTCAAGTGCATTGCACACTCCAGTTCTCTGTAATTTTGAGTTAATACATATTTTTTCTGCCATCACTCTTTCGGCTGATTGGTCTACAAATAAATTACAGACTCCCTTATCATGTTTTACAACTGGAATTGTGGAATTTTCTGATACAAATTGTATCAATGCCTCCCCTCCCCTTGGTACTACAATATCTATATGGGTAGATTTTTTTAAGAGGGGGATCATGTGAGAGCGATCTGTTTTTTCAACAAATACAATAGCATCCTCTGTGATATTAAATTTATTTAGTACATTTTGGAATATTTTACATAGAATTTGGTTGGAATGGATTGCTTCACTTCCTCCACGTAAAATGGCGACATTTCCCGATTTAAAAGCAAGGGATGCAACATCTATTGTTACATTGGGACGTGATTCATAAATCACAAGTACCACACCCAATGGAACTTGCTTTGTGATGAGCTGTAAACCGTTGGAGAGAGTACTTCCCCGAGTGACCACTCCAATGGGATCAGGAAGACTTGCAATTTCGAGAACCGACTTAGATAAATTTTGAATTCTTTTTTCATCTAAGACTAAGCGATCTAAGAGTGCTGGGCTCAAACCTTTTTTCTTACCTTCTTCCACATCTATTTTATTTTTTTCGATAATAGCATTAGATTCATTGATCAAAGCTTCGGCGAGTTCATGTAGTACATTATTTTTAATTTTTGTTCTTAGGGAACGGATTTGGGAACTAGCTTTTTTAGCTTTGTTTGTAATATGATCTGTGTATTCTCTTAAATCTAAACTCATGATTACTCCTATTTTAAACCAAATAATTGCTTAATTTCTTTACCATTCAAATTTCTTTTTTCTGAATTTGCAAGTAGGGTTCCATTTTTATTTTCAGAAAATAATTTTTTTATCGCATGCATTTCCTTTCCATTTAGGATCACTGTGGGAATCCCCGCATCCAAAAGAATCTTTCCAGCCTTGAGCTTTGTATTCATTCCCCCAGTTCCGGGACCCTCAGGACCCTTTGCTTCTAATAGATCTAAATCGGTAACTTTATCCATAAATGAAACCTTTTTTCCATTTCGAATAAAACCATCCACACCTGTTAGTATTACAAGTAAATCCCCTCCTACAAGAAGTGTAACAAGTGCAGAAAGTATATCATTGTCACCCAATTTTAATTCTTCAGTGGCAATTGAATCATTTTCATTTACAATTGGTAGTACATTCCAATCTAAAAGCTGGTTAAATGTATTTTCTAAGTTATCATACCCTTTAGCATTTTCTACATCCATAGTTCCAAATAGAATTTGGGCTATAGGGATATTGGCTCTAGAAAAAATTCCTTCATAAAGATTCATAAGTCTACTTTGGCCCAATGCAGCCAATGCCTGCTTGGCTTGAGTGCTAGAAGTTGTGCTTTTGATCCAATCTAACTCTGTAATTAGCTTTTTACCTTGGGCAATGGCTCCACTCGAAACTAAAACAACTTTTTTTCCACTTTCTCTGAGTTCACGTATGTCACCTGCTAAGGAAAATAAAAAATCATTTATTTCACTTGTATTACCACTAAGCCTTGCAGAACCAACTTTGATAATAATTCTCTTGGATGATTGTACTCTATTTGTAAAAGTTTCTCGTTTCATTTTTTTATTTTAAAAAAAGTTTTATCAATTTTTTGTAATAATTCGTCTAGACCATCTCCCATTTCAGCACTTATTTCTATTATTTTTGTACTTTTAGGAAAGGTGGATTTTAGATCTTTTATATATTCAGGATCATTTACTAAATCTATTTTATTAATTACAATGATACTATCTTTTGTAGGTAGGGTTTTGTTATAGGATCTCAACTCATTTTTTAGCATTTTAAATTCCATCTGTACATCCACAGAAGTTGCATCAAAAAGATAAATAATTCCTTTTACCCTCTCTATATGCCTAAGAAAGGAAAGTCCAAGACCCATCCCCTTACTTGCCCCTTCTATAATTCCTGGAATATCAGCAATTGTATATCTGAATGTATCATTTTGGCGTTTTACAACTCCCAAATTTGGATGCAAGGTAGTAAATGCATAGTTTGCTATTTTTGGATGAGCATCTGTAATTTTACTTAATAGAGTTGATTTTCCGCTATTTGGCAATCCAACAATTCCTAGGTCTGCCAATAATTTTAAGGTAAGTAGTACAGATTTTTCTTCACCCTCTTCACCATCCTGTGCAAACCTTGGAGCTTGGTGAGTGGACGATTTAAAAAAAGTATTCCCTTTACCACCCCTTCCACCACTCACAGCTTTGTAAGACATCTCTTCCTCTAAAAAATCGTACAGGAGATCACCCGTTTCCGAATCCATCACTTGGGTTCCCACGGGAACTTTTAAGAGTAAATCATTTCCCTGACCACCACTTTTGTTTCTTCCTTCTCCATGGTCACCAGGACTTGCCTTGTAATGCTTAAGAGGAATAAACTTATCCAGAGTTTGGAGTGCCAGATCAGACTCGATGTATACATCTCCCCCTCTCCCCCCATCCCCTCCATCGGGACCTCCGAATTCTGCAAATTTCTCATGACGAAAGGATACTGCACCCGGACCACCATGTCCGGCTTTGAGAACGATTGCGACTTCATCTATAAATTTTGACATGTTAAATATACTTAATAATATAATCTTTATCTTTCAAATGGGATGGATAAAAAATTACAAAATCTTTACCTGTTTTTTCTCTCGACATCCTGTATGTTCTAGATGATTTTTTATAGGTTTCAAACTCATCATCCTTTCTAAGAATTAATTTTTCCCAAAATATAAAATGGCTGTCCACAAATTCCTGACGGATATCTTTTGGGCGATTTGTAAGGGGACATCCCTCTGAAAATTCTTTCATAAACACCAACCCTACCATGACATCCCTTCTGTCAATGTATGGCTCCAATGGAAATGTACGACAACTAATAGAACGGTTTTCTCTCTCGCAGAAAGAAACTCCTTTGCATTCACAAAAAATTGTGTCCTCTGTCTCCGTGTTCTTTTTTAGTTTTACTTCATGCTTGGTTTTTGGTTTCCAAACACTCCAGAGATCCGATTGCTTTTTTAGATAACTAAATTCTTCTTTGTAGAGAAATGGAACAGCATTTTCAACTTTACAACAAAACGGTTCCCCCCCATTATCCGGGGCACAGAGGGTGCCACAATTGAAGCTTGTGACTTCTTCATTGAGTAGGGTATAGTAGTATGCTACCTCATCTTCTGTGAGACCTTTGAAAATACTTTTTTTATTCATATAGATTACAATTTTTTCTAACTAACCACTGCTACAACTTAAATATATATTAAAAACATTGGATCCTATAGGGCATCCCCTTACCCCTCTAAGAATAGAAAAAGAACAACCTCAAAACAAAAACAAGTAGTTGTCTAAAAATAGAATTCCAAAAGAATTGTGGAAGAAATCTAATATACTAGAGCGACCACTCTTTTATTAGACATAATATTAAATTTCAAGATTTGTTAAAAAAGGTTTAAGCAGGAAATCCCATGGAAGATGTAAAATCCGTTCCCATAATTGAAAGCAATCCCACCCATCTCGGAAAGGTTTACATAGAAACCTATGGTTGTCAGATGAATGAATATGACACAGGGGTAGTGGAAAGTCTCTTAAAAAAATCACAATATGAATCCTGCAATGACCCCGAATCTTCTGATATAATATTTCTCAATACATGCGCTGTTAGGGAGAATGCACATTCAAAAATTTATTCTAGGTTACAGAGCCTAGGATACCTAAAGAAAAAAAACCCCAACTTAATCATAGGAGTTTTAGGATGTATGGCACAAAATTTAGGTGATGATCTCTTCTCTGAAGAGCTTCCCCTAGATATGGTTGTTGGGCCAGATAATTATAGATCTATACCTGAATTGATCACAGAAATAAGAACTAATCACCAAAAAGTATCACTCACTAGGCTATCAAAGATTGAAACATATGATGAGATTGAACCACGAGTAATTGATGGTATATCAGCTTTTGTAACTATTATGAGAGGGTGTAATAATTTTTGTACATTTTGTGTGGTGCCATACACTAGAGGAAGAGAAAGGAGTAGAGATGTTAAATCTATTGTCACTGAAATCAATCATCTCTGTGAAATTGGTGTAAAACAAATTACTCTACTTGGTCAAAATGTAAATTCTTATCTATCAGAAAATAATGATTTTACATATTTGGTTAAAAGTTTATTAGATTTCACTCCTATTGAGAGAATTCGTTTTACATCTCCCCATCCAAAAGATTTTCCCGATCATCTATTAGACCTAATGAATTCGGAAAAAAGATTTTGTTCAAGTATTCATCTTCCACTACAGGCAGGAAATACGGATGTCCTCAGTAGAATGAAACGGGATTACTCCAAGGAAGAATTCATTCAACTTGCTCATAAAATAAGAGAAAAAGTCGTAAATGTAGGTATCACAACAGATATTATAGTTGGTTTTCCTGATGAATCTGAAGAACAGTTTTTAGATACATTGGATGTTGTTTCTAATGTTAAATTTGATATGGCATTTATGTTTAAATATTCAGAAAGAGAGGGAACAGTTGCAAAGCGGATTTATCCCGATACAGTTTCTGAAGATGTAAAATCAGATCGTCTCACAAGATTAGTTAACTTACAAACCCAAATTTCTGCGGAAAATAACCAAAAAAAGATTGGAAATATTTATGAAGTTTTAGTTGAAAATACTTCTAAAAAGTCTAAAAAAGAGCTCTCTGGAAGAACTGCATGTGGACGTATGACAGTATTTCCTATTCCTGATAGTACTACTCTAAGTGATTATAGAGGTAAGTTAGTGAATATAGAAATAACAGGTACTACAAGTGCCACACTTAAAGGTAAACTTGTAGTATGAGTGAAGACCTAAGAAGGGTCAGACTCCTTAATAAATCAGATTTACCCGATAACTTTAAAGTTTTTACAGATCTAAACAGATGGAATCCATGGAAGCAAATACCCATATTAAATCGATATATTATCTTAGAAATTGTGGGGCCATTTTTTGTTTCTTTATCATTTTTTACTTTTATCTATACTATAATGGCTATCCAAAAAATGGTGGGACTTATTGTAGGTAAAGGTGTAGATCCCTTGAAGCTTTTAGATTACCTAGGGTATACATTAGGTAATACACTTCCCTCCACAATTCCTATGGCATGTCTTATGGGAGGAATTATGGCATCGGGTAGGTTATCGGGTGACTCTGAAATCACTGCTATGAGATCTGCGGGTATAAGTTTTACAAAAATTTATTCTAACTTTTTGATTTTTGGTTTTCTAATGACATTTATTGTAGGTTTCTTAAATTTTAAAGTAGGTCCAGAAAATACTAAAAAAATGAGTGAATTCAATGCTTGGATAGTAGCATATAATCCATTGCTAGTTGTAACCCCTGGGCAATTCAGTGGTGACCAAGTAAAAGATAATTTTGAATCCAAAGGAAGAACTCTCTATACAGAATCAGTAGATAAAGATACTGGAGAAATGAGTGGTATCCAAATCAGGGAATGGGAACTTTTTGAAGGTGGAAAAGATTTTTTAACTCATAATAATCTTATTGTATCAATGGGAGGATCTCGAATCACTCAAATAATATCCGCTAAAACAGGTATTACTATTGAAAAGAAGAACTCTGATGGAATCTATGAAAAATCTGTAAGGTTAAGAGAAGGATTCGTTATTGAGTGGAATGAAAAAAAAGATGGTATTACAATCACAAATTTTATGAAAGGTGAAATGGACTATAAAAGTCCTGGTGAAAAAGAAAAAAAAAATATGTCACTAAATGTAAAACCTGAAACATTCTCATTTTTAGATTTAATTAGGATTAGAGATAATATTGAATCAAATGGTTTTGAAGATGTTCCAGGTTTAGAAATGCTCAAGGATTATGGAGTTTCCATTAAAGGGGTTCAAGGATTTAAAACTTATATAGATAATATTAAGATGGATATAATGGCAAATAAGAATATTCCAGCAGATGAGCTAAATATGAAATTTTCTATGATCATGCAATTAGAGGGTTTATATAAGGATTCCCAACGTGTCCTCACCCAGTTTAATGTAGAAATACACAAACGAATCGCCAATCCAGTATCCTGTCAAATTTTCTTTTTTTTGAGCTTTCCCCTTGGACTAGTTGTAAAACGATCCGGCAAAGGAATGAGCTTTTCATTAGCTATCATCTTCTTATTTTTATACTACGCAATTTTTATTTTCGGAAGTGGAATCTCTTTAAAGTCTAATGTACCAGATTGGATAGGTCCATGGATGGCTAATCTTACAATGGGACTGATTAGTGTCTATATTATGATATCTCGTACTGACATACAAATAAAGAAAACGTTTCCTTTTAATTATATAAACAAAGCATGGAAACGAATAGAATTCTATACATCTAAAATAAAACTTTTCAGGAAGAAATAAATAGTTTAGAGATATAATTGATTTAAAAATCAATGGGAGATTTTTGTACCTCACCCCTACTATTCCAAATTGTACTACACTTCAGATTACACCCCTCTCCATCTCTGTGAAAAGATCAGAGACAGAGAGGAGTAATTCTATATATT
>Ga0209550_10000895_pt1 | contig 28621 bp, 26 predicted proteins | sample LauGreSuBDMM15SN_2_FD_187567 | JGI IMG/M metagenome (GOLD analysis project Ga0209550, IMG submission 187567) | Freshwater lake microbial communities from Lake Michigan, USA - Su13.BD.MM15.SN (SPAdes) (version 5) | ecosystem: Environmental > Aquatic > Freshwater > Lake | place: Lake Michigan... | reverse complement strand
CCTTAAGGAGGGCGTCAATCCTTCTACCGGGGTGGTGATTTACTATCATCTGCCACAAGATGAAAGTACTAATCCATTGGAAAAAGTAAAACTGAATATTTATGATTCAAATAATACATTGGTAAGGTCATTTACCAGTGATAAAATGTCACAATTCCTAAGATATGATGGAGGTCCTTCAAAAGAACCGGAATTAGGTGTATCCAAAGGATTGAACCGTTTTGTTTGGGATATGAGGACCTTTTCAAGACCTGGTGTGCCAAATGTTTATATTGAAGGTAGTTATCGTGGTCATAAGGTGAAACCGGGGAAATACATGGTCGAATTGGAATTTAACAATGAAAAATGGACAAAAGAGGTGAATATTTTATCAAATCCTCATATTAATGTTTCGCCGGAGGTTTATCAGGATTATAATACATTGTTGACACAATTATCCGGCACCTATACCACCATGATAAATACGGTAAATCAAATGAGTGAATATAAGGAGCAATTGGAACGATCCCAACTTTGGTTATTAAAAAAAGAACTTGGAGGAACGCCAACATTCGCCGCCTCTAATACATTAATCGAAGCTATCAACCAATGGGATAAAAACATGGTGCAGCGAAAATCAAAAGCCTATGATGATGTGGATAATTTTGAAAATAAAATGACGGGGAATTATTTGTTTTTGGTGAATCAAGCAGAAAGTGATATTCCAGCGGTTACCAAAGCCGTCCTGGAAGAACAAAAGAGACTCGATGCGCTATGGTCTGCAGCTTACAAGGATGCCTTAAATATCATTGACATCGAAATACCTACTTTTAATAAATTGTTATTGGAAAATGGTATTGGTATCATAAATCTTTACAACAAAAAGAATTAAATGCTTGATAGTTCGAATATTTTACCTTATGATGGAGAAGTTTATTACAGTAAAAAACTTTGGAATTTTGACGAAAGCCGGGTTATTTTCAAATCTTTTTTGATTGATTTTCCCTGGAGGCACGATGAATTGATCATGTTTGGTAAAAAAATAGTGACGAACAGGAAAGTGGTGTGGTTCGGGGATGAGGCATTTCAATACACCTATTCCCATACTTTGAAGACCGCATTACCATGGCCTCCATTATTACTTCCTATCAAGGATATTACTGAAAAAATAACCCAAGCCAGATATAACTCTTGTTTATGTAATTTATATCATCATGGAAACGAGGGAATGTCATGGCACAGTGATGACGATAAGGAATTTGGATTACAGCCAACTATTGCGTCCTTAAGTTTTGGTGCAGACAGAATATTCAAATTCCGGCACAAAAAAACAAAAGAAATTATTTCTTTACTGCTTGAAAGTGGACACATTTTATTGATGAAAGGAAGTACGCAAAGCAGTTGGGCGCATGAATTACCAAAATCAGCTAAAATTAAGGAGCCTAGAATCAATTTGACCTTTAGATTGGTTGTTTAAGAATGTTAAAAAAAATAGATGAAAAAGTTACTTTTTTGGATTTTCTTAGGTTACCTCATCTACCTCCTTTTGAGTGGGGAAGAGGCCGTGGATGAAACGGTGGTCAGACCACCCATTCCTGAGGATATTCCTTATAATGAGACAACAGGTTGTAAATCATTGGATAAACAATGGGCATGGAATTCTTTAGATGGAAATAATTATGAAATGACTTTTCCCGTTTGTCAGGAATTGTACATTGAAAGTGTTTCTACGCGCGAAAATATTGGCTATCCGGAATATGAACTTTCAGATATTGACTATTCCAAATTTATTTACGAACAACTGTTAAGCGCCGTTGAATTTCCAACCAGTGAACTTGCATCAGGTTATAAAAATATTATTGATGAGGCTAATCTGGATTATATGGGCGCCTTAAATTTAATTATATCAAGTATTCAGGCTATCCCGTATACATTGATTATCAATGAAAATTGTCCCTATGTCTTAAATGGTATCAAATACATAAACAACTGTGCACCACTGGAAAGCGGACAGGGTTGCTGTGGAAATATTCAACCCTTTGGCGTATATTCCCCCATGGAATTTCTATACCATGAAGCCGGTGATTGCGATACAAGAACCGTTTTTGCTTATGCTGTATTAAAAAATTTAGGCTTTGATGCTGTGGTCATAAATGGAGAAGAACATTCTATGCTCGCTGTTCATTTGCCAAAAAGCCCGGAGGCTGGGTCAGCTCATATCAAAGACCAGAGGGGAAAAAAATATTATGTGTGGGAACTTACGGGAAAAGACTGGGGTCTTGGCGTAAATCCTGACGTTAATTTGAATAAATGGGATATTGTATTACCTTAAAATAAAGAATCATGCTAAACGAATGGATGGATTTAGGCACCTTGACCATACTCTCAATTTTTTACCTTTTCACCTTTGCCCGGGTACAATCAAATTTCTTCGATAAATATCTGGAAGAAAAAAATGCTGCAATACTCATTGTTTTTGGTTCTTCTCTTCTCGCAGCAGGTATTAACTTAAATCATATATCAGACACAAGTTCTGATGCAATGAGATTTTTAATTAGTCAAAACGAGTGGGCAAAAGCAATAGGTTTTGCATTGCTTTTCTTTGCTGGAATGTGGATTTTTTCTTATGTACTCTTTAGAGTTACTTTTTTTATTACCGGATTTCTAACACCTGAATCAGAACTAAATGAGTTGCGGAAAAATAATATAGAGATTGCTTTAGTACATGCTATAATTATATTAGTGCTAAGTTTTGTATTGGCACCCGCAATAACTCGGGTAGCCTCTCATTTTGTACCCTATCCTACTTTGCCGTTCTAAAATAAAAGGGGGCTTGTTAGCCCCCTTTTATTCATTACTTATTGATATATTTAAGAATATCTTCGCTAAGAGGTTTCACACTACTTGGAAAATAAGCTACCAATTTACCATCGCCGTCAATTAAGAATTTATTGAAATTCCAGGCGATTTTAGCATCTAATACGCCATTTTTCTCTTTTTGTGTAAGCCAGGCATAGATAGGAGCCATATTATCTCCTTTAACGTCAATTTTCTCAGCCATAGGAAAACTCACTCCGTAGTTTTTCTCACAAAATTCTTTGATTTCTGTCGCTGATCCTGGATCTTGACTCATAAACTGGTTACAAGGAAAACCAATGATAACCAGTTTATCCTGATATTTACTGTAAAGTTCCTGTAATCCTGCAAACTGAGGAGTATATCCACACTTAGATGCCGTATTTACAACAAGAATCATTTTACCCTTATAATTGGACAATGGAATGGGTTCACCTTCCAACGAGTTTACAGTAAAAGAATGAATTGAATTGGACATGCTTGTTTGTGCTGTTCCTGCAGTTCCTAAACAAAGAAAGAGGAAGAAATGAAAAAATGAGGTTAATTTCATGTGTTTTTTTTATTATAAATGAAAGATTTAGCTCTTTTGTTTAAAAAATGTGTACTTAATTTCGAGATAACTTCAAAAAGTTTAAATTATTTTTTTTAAAAATTACCTATATTGAAAGGTAATTAATAAAATTCACCTTAAAGTAAAAAAAAAATGTCCTGGAAAACAAAAATAGCCCTCTCCATCATGATGTTTTTACTGTACTGTATTTGGGGATCCTGGTATGGGCAAATGAGTAAATATCTCAGCAATCAATTAGAAGCGAGTGGTGTACAGGTGGGTAACGCTTATGCTATGTTTTCCATTGCCATGATTGCCTCTCCTTTTTTGGTAGGTATTTTAGCGGATAGATATATAGCGGCGCAAAGGTTGCTGGGGATTTTAAGTTTGATGGGTGCAGCCATTTTGTTCTGGCTTATAAATATAGAAGAACCAAGTACTTTTATTTGGGTGCTACTACTTTATTGTTTAACCTTCACACCAGCAATATCATTAACCACCTCCATAGCGATGAGGCAAATGGCAAATCCAGAAATTGAGTTTCCCCCAATCCGGGTATTTGGAACCATCGCCTGGATTGTCATTGTAAACGTTGTAGGCTGGTATGGATGGGGAGATAAAGCTACCATTTTCCAATTGGCCTTATTATTATCTTTAGTATTGGGCGTTTTCTCATTTTTCCTGCCCCATACCCCTCCCGGCAAATCAAAAGAACCATTTTCTTATGCCCAATTAATAGGAAAAGATGCCTTTGTTTTGTTTAAATCAAAATCATTTACCCTGTTTTTTATATCCTCCGTGCTCATTTGTATTCCTTTAGCTTTTTACTACACCTGGGCAAACCCATCTTTAACAGATGCTTATATATTAGCATTTCCAAGTATTAATGCCGATAGCTTTGCCATTGAAAATAAAATGTCTCTCGGGCAGGTTTCAGAAATTGTCTTTCTACTGATGTTACCATTTGCCTATCGAAAATGGGGATTAAAAAATATATTTATCATCGGTTTATTGGCCTGGGTTATTCGATTCCTGTTTTTTGGTTACGGCACAGCTGATAACACCCCCTGGATGCTATACTTAGCTATTTTATTACATGGCGTTTGCTACGATTTTTTCTTTGTCAGCGGACAAATTTATATTGATAAAAAAGCTGGTACAGCTATAAAAGCACAGGCACAGGGTTTGATTACTCTGGCAACTTATGGTATTGGTATGTTATTAGGCAATTTAATTGCAGGGTACGTAAAGGACATGAATACTTTATCCAATGTAACAAATTGGACAAATGTTTGGTTAGTTCCCGCTGGCATCGCTTCTCTTGTCCTCTTATTATTTATGTTTTTTTTCAAACAGGAAAAAATTTGATTATTTTATCCTTAAAACGTCTTTTACCTTATGTTAGATTTAGGTTTTGTTTCCGCTATTTTACCGGATTATTCATTGGAAAAATTAGTCCATTTTGCTGCCAAGGAAAAATTTTCCTGTATAGAGATAATGTGCTGGCCCTTGGGTAAATCAGAAAGAAGATATGCCGGTGTAACACATATTGATATTGACAATCTGAATGCTTCAAAAATAAAAGAGATTAAGGCCTTATTAAATGACCATAACGTAAGCATATCAGGCTTAGGTTATTATCCAAATCCATTGGATGAGGACGCAGAAAAACGCAAGTATTTCCAGGAACACATAAAAAAGATTATTAAAGCTGCTGCTGCGCTTGACATACCCGTAGTGAATACCTTTATAGGGAGAAATCAATATTTAAACTTAGAAGAAAATTTTAAATTATTCGCTACCGAATGGGCACCTATTATAGATGTCGCTCAAGCAAATAGCATAAAAATTGGTATTGAAAATTGCCCAATGATTTTTACCTACGATGAATGGCCTGGGGGAAAAAATATGGCTATAAATCCTCAAATCTGGGAGAAAATGTTCGATTGTTTTCCTACATCGTTATTTGGGTTAAATTTCGATCCATCGCATTTTATATGGCAACAAATGGATTATATTCAACCTTTATATGATTTTAAAGATAGATTGCATCATATCCACCTTAAAGATGTTAAATTATATAAAAATAAACTGGATAAGGTAGGCATTATGTCTCCACCAAATTTTTATAGTTCTCCCAAAATCCCAGGTTATGGAGATGTTCACTGGGGGAAATTTTTCTCGGCATTGACTGATATTGGATACCGGGGACCAGTGTGTATTGAAGTAGAAGACAAAGCGTTTGAATCAAATGAAAAAGATGTTTTAACAGCGATTAAAACGGCAAGAAATTATTTAAATCAATATTTATCCTAATGAAAAGAAGTAGAAGTGGTTTGTTTGGCGGAGTACTGGCCGGTATTGCAAATAGTACAGGAATTTCGGTAGTTCTCTTAAGGGTTTTATTCGTCGTTTTCTTTTTTGGCATAGGTGGACTGACCCTGGGAATATCAAGTGGGGTCATGGCTTTAATCTATATCCTTTTCTGGATGTTTATGGATTAACTTTTTTTCGTATTTTTGTCTTAGAAAAATCAATTTAATGTTAAAATATTCCCTTTTAGCCCTTTCATTTATCCTTGTTTATTTTTTACCTTCTTGTAAACAAGAAAATTTAGGAGAACCTAAAAACGAAGTAACCTTTAAGGTTATTCAGGACCAAATCCTTACGCCAAGTTGCGCACTTTCTGGCTGCCACCAATCCGCTACTGACGGAAGTTTCCAGCAACATAAACTCATTTTATCTGAGGGTAGTTCCTATCAGAATCTTATAAATAAGATCCCCGTAAATATTGCTGCGGCGAAGGCAAACATGCTTCTTGTTAAACCAAATGATGCAGAAAAAAGCTTTTTATTTCATAAAATGTACTGCGATTCCTATATTCACAAAAGCAATGAAAATTTTGGTAATCAGATGCCATTAGGTGGTAATATCCTTACTAAAGGACAAGTTGAATTGGTAAAAAGATGGATAAATACCGGAGCCTTAAAAGATGATCGAAGCTTAAGTTTATCCGTTTTATCAGACAATGCTCCCTGCCAATCGGATATTGACCCTTTGGCTCCCCCTGTTAATGGGTTTCAACTAAAAATTGACAAATTTGATATTCCTTCAAATTTTGAACGGGAAATATTTATAAGGAAGATAACGCCAAATACCTCCGCCGTTTACGTTAATAAAATTGAGTTAAAAGGTCGTTCCAATAGTCATCATTTCCTTGTGTACGGTTTTAATAATCCCTCATTTTTACCGGCAGAAAATAAAATAAGAGAGCTTAGAAACCTTGATGGTTCGCTAAATTTGACCACTTTCGCCGAGATGCAAAACCACTATTTTATTGGTGGTGGTTCCGATGTGAACGCTACCGTTACTCTTCCGGAAGGGGCTGCCATTAAGATAGGACCTAATACACCGGTAGATTTAAACGCTCATTATTTCAATAAAACCAAGTTAACGCTACAAGGTGAAAACTATGTAAATTTCCATACAGTTCCTGCTTCATCAGTTAAAAATGAAGTTAAAATGCTGGACTTAAATAATACGAGCATAAATCTACCGCCCAATCAAAGGAAAACCATCACTAAAAACTTTACCTTTCAAGAAAAAACGCATATTTTACTTTTGACCTCACACAATCATAAATTAGGTGAAAAATTTGTCATAAAAATACTCGGCGGATCCCGAAATGGTGAGGTTATTTATGAAAATACAGATTGGGAACATCCTCTCACTAAGTTATTTTCAAATCCTATCATCCTTAACCCGGGAGAAGGTTTGACTTCAGAGGTAACCTACATGAACACAACCAATAGAACCATAACCTTTGGTTTCACCAGCGAAGACGAGATGAATATTATATTTGGGTATTACTATTAAAAGACAATCCGACCAAGAAAGCCATCGTATCGACCCCATCGGCATACGCTGATAAGGTAGGCGTTTGTGCCTGACCAAAAGGAATGAGATCCATACCAGGAAGATTTCCCGTACCCACAACGCATTGAATTTCGTCTAAAGACTCCATTAAATCATCCTTTAACTGAGTTAAAGAAGGATAGTATTCATAGTGAAGGGTAGCAATTTTAGAAGAAATAGATTTTTCTTCTGTAACCAGAACACTGCCCGTCATAAAATGAGGCACTTTATTTAATAACCAAATGGCAGATTGATAATCGAAGTTATTTTTATAGCTATTATGTAGGATGATTTCTTTAAATGAATGCAATTGGTCCAAAAGCAAGGTAAAATCATAGTTTTTTGGAACATAAATTTTAGATACATTTCTACATCCCAATCCGAAATAGGTGAAAATATCCTTTCCAAGATTCATTAAATCATTTGGGGATTCATTTCCGTTCAAAATAGCCACCGCTTGCCTGTTTTTTCGGATAATATGCGGTTTTGATGAAAAATAATGTTCAAAATACCTAGCCGAATTATTACTACCTGTAGCGATTACGGCATCATACTCAACGAGCCTATCTATAAAATAAATATAATTTTTAAACTCAGGAGCTAATTCGATCAAAAGCTCTGCTAATAAAGGAAGCAAAAAAGGATCTTTATCAGAACATTTTATTAAAGCAATATTACCGGAAATAAGTACACATAAAAAATCATGAAAACCGACCAATGGAATATTACCAGCAAGAATTAATCCAATTTTTTTTGGTTTATCAGACTCCTGTAAATGTGGATACAAAGCCACCCACTCATTTAATTTTTGCTCATTTAAAAAAAATTCGATAACGCTATTAATGGCAAGTTTTTGATTTTCAATAGTAAACCAAGGATTATGTTGATAAACTTTGGTCAGAATACTTTCATATCGTCCAGGATTATCGTGTAAGATTTTACCTAAAGACACAAAAGCTTGTATTCGATATGCTAAGTTCATAAAAAGGAATATTTATTTTTTCGCAAGATAAGGAAGCTGGATATCTTCACAAAAGGAGTTCCAACCATCGACACCTAATGCATTAAGATTAGCTATATTTTTTTCCGGAATATTTAAGGTATCACCGTAAAACAGCCTGGCTTGCTGAATGCTCTCTGACCTGATAATATGAATTAATGGAAACGGAGATCTATTCGTAACATTAGACAAATCACTGGGTTGACTACCTTCAAACTGGTAGGCAGGATGAAAGGAAGCTAATTGAAACTCTTCCTCAAATTGATTTTTTTCCAAAAAAGCCTGAAGCAAGGCTACAAATGAAAGATAATCATGAAAGTCCGCAAAAGAATGAGGATAAATAATGAAAGCGGTTTCAATAACTTCAGCAGGCTCTTCTTGAAGTTCCCTCAAAACAGCATAAAATTGTTTAATATACAGCAAAATATCCTGTTCAATATGAACAAGATAAATAATTTTATCAAGATGAAATGGTTTAGCAGCGAAGGGACAAAAGTTCAAACCTATGACTACTTTTTCGATCCAATCTTTTACTAATCCCTTTTCATTTTCCATTATTTAAATAGATTAATCCCTTCTTGACAAATAATATTTTCTCCAACGCTGCAAACATTCTTCAAAATCAGCAGGTAAATCACTTTCAAAACGAACGAATTCTTTCGTTGTGGGGTGAATAAAACCTAAAGTTTTAGCATGCAAAGCCTGTCTTGGTAAGACATTAAAGGTATTGTGCACAAAATCTTTGTACTTTGAAAAGGGCGTTCCTTTTACAATTCGGGATCCACCATATTTTTCATCATTAAAAAGCGGATGACCTATATAATTAAAATGGACTCTAATTTGGTGGGTCCTTCCCGTTTCAAGATTACATTTCACCAACGAAACGTAGTAATAATCTTCCAGTGTTTCATAATGAGTCAACGCCCATTTACCTTCATCTCCTTCAGGATAAACCTGATAACTTTTTCTATCTCTGGGATGACGGCCAATATTCCCTTCTATTTTACCTTTTGCTGGTTCGGGCGCACCCCAAACTAAAGCATAATAAGTTCTTTCAATGGTATGGTCGGAAAATTGTTTAGCTAAAAAAGTAAGGGCATAATCATTTTTAGCAATGACCAGCAAGCCAGAAGTATTTTTATCAATTCGATGCACTAACCCTACTCTATTTTGAAATGATTCAGCATCTTCAGTTAAATGATCCACGCCCAAATAGAAAGCCAGACCGTTTACCAAAGTCCCATCCCAATTTCCAACACCGGGATGAACAACCAAACCAGGCTGTTTATTTATAATGAGAATATCATCATCTTCATAAATTATTTGAAGTGGAATATATTGTGGCTGAATTTTACCTGCATCTTCCTCAGAAAAGTGTCTGGGAAAAACGGCAGTAATTAAATTACCGGGTCTAATTTTATAATTTGACTTAACGGGCAAATCATTAACCAGTACTGATTCAGCTTTAATAGCTTGTTGAATTCTATTTCTCGAAATTTTTCCGAGTCTATCTGAAAGATATTTATCTATTCTTACAGCCTCCTGTTTGGGATCAATCTGCAGGGAGAGGCGTTGAAAAAAATCGTCCTCATTTTCGGTTTCAATCAAAGTAGCAAAGTTATTACGAATAAAAATTCAAAAATAGACAATTCAACGCAATCAAAACCTATTTTCGAGATAAAAGGGTAAAACCTTATGCCATGTTGGCCAGTCATGAGGCATATCATTACCCCAGATAGCTAATTCATGGTTAATTCCTTTTGCATTAAATACCTCTGATAAACGTCGGCTTGCCTCAGGCATTTCATAACTTCCTGAACCTGAAATAATATGTATATTTTTCCTATGCCTTAAAAGCGATAAAGTATGTTCATCGTTTAAATTTGGTAAATAGGCCATTGGATTATTAAAATAAACATCCTGATCATAATAACCTTTTGTATAAGATTGAAGATTATAATCGCCAGACATAGCAACCACCCCGTTTATCAAATCGGGTCTTTTCAAGAATAAATTTACTGCATGGAGCGCACCAAAAGAGGCTCCTGAAACAATAATCGGTGTTTCAGGAGATGTTTTATTTTTTATGTAGGGAAGGACCTCATTAAAAACATAATCATTAAATTGATTGTGTCTAATAGATTTATCTCTGGGATTCATAGAATGATTTAGCCAACTTTCATTATTGATGCTATTTATAGAAAAGACCTTGACCTTTCCTGCATTGATAAGAGGAGCTATAGCATGAATGAGACTAAATCGTTCATATTCAAGAAAATCAGCTGCGGCGGTTGGAAGCATTAACAGAGAAAATCCGTAATGACCATAAACCGCTATATTCATCTGTTTGTGAAGAGAAGGGCTATACCAACTATCAATAAACTTTTGCATTTTCCTACAATTAATCTGGGAAAGCCTCATCTTCTGCGAGGGTTAAAACCTCATCAGACTGGATAATTTTAAAAATACTTTTGTTTCTGGCTAGTTCATATTTATAGAAAAAGCGCATGGTATGCAGTTTATTTTTTAACATAGATGCAGAAAAGGACACATCAGACGAATTTAATACATTCGATGCTGTAATGCCTATTTTCAACCATTGCCAAGCAACTACAATAGTACCAATAGCTTCCATAAACAAGGTAGCATCGGAAACAAATTTCTCTGTTTCCCCTTTCATGGCTATCGGAATGAGGTGAGCGAGCGTAGCTTCTACCAAAGGTAATTGCTCCTCCAATTCCTTTGCTGTTGCCATCAAACGCTCATCCTTTTTACCCTCTGAAATAGTACTTAGCATTTCTGCCATCATAGTTTTCAACACAAGACCATTTTCCATCAGTACTTTTCTACCCAAAAGATCTAAGGATTGGATACCTGTCGTTCCTTCATAAATAGACATGATACGGATGTCTCTATAATATTGCTGGAGGATGAAATCGGCACAGAAACCATAACCTCCTAAAATCTGAAGACCATTATCTACGGCAAGTTTTCCCTTTTCTGAAGGATATGTTTTTGTGATTGGAGTAAGGAATTCCAATAAAAGATTCCAATGTTTTTTATTATCTTTTTCTGAAATCTCCCGGTCATGATAAACAGAAGATTGCAGGATTAAAGAAAGGGAACCTTCATAAATAGCTTTTTGCAAAAAGAGCATTCTTCTAACATCAGGATGATTTATGATTAAAGTGGGTCCTGCAGCTTCATCTTTCCGTCCACCACTTAGCATCCTTCTACCTTGTTGCCTTTCCTGAGCATATTGCAGAGAGGCATAATAGGCTGCAGAAGCAATGGCCGCCCCACCCCTTCCAACAGCAATTCTTGCATCATTCATCATTTGGAACATATACAAGAGGCCTTTATTTTCTTCACCAACAAGGTAACCAGTACAATCATCATTGTCACCAAAAACTAGATGGGCTGTACAATATCCGCGTTGACCCATTTTCTGGAAATCGCCAGCGGTGATAACATCATTATTTTCCAGGGTCTGGTCTGATAAAATTCTATACTTAGGAACAATAAAAAGGGAAATTCCTTTAGTTCCAGCAGGTGCACCTTCAATTCTTGCCAATAAAAGATGAATAATATTACCCGCATATTCATGGTCACCTCCGGAAATAAAAATTTTATGCCCCTTTATACGATAAGTACCATCATCGGTAAGTTTAGCAGAACATTTAATATCTGAAAGGCCACTACCGGCTTGTGGTTCAGACAGGCACATGGTGCCACTCCATTGTCCGGATAACATGTTAGGCACATATTGTTCATGATATTTTGTCTCAGCAAACGAGGAAATCAGATGAGCAGCACCTGCGGTCAAACCTGCATACCCAGGAATATGATTATTTGCTGCTTCCATAATAAAATAAGCTGCATGCATCACCGTGGCAGGTAATTGAAGACCACCCATACATTCATCAAAGGAAGCACCAATAATACCCAGTTCCCCTTGTTTTATTAAAATATCTTTGATTTTTGGATGCACATGGATTTTACCATCTGAAAATTTAGCAGGTTTTTCATCCATCTCTTTAAAGATTGGATATAAATCCTGATCTGAAAAATCAGCCACGGATTGTAAAAAAAGGAGGATAGATTCTTTATCGAAAGCATTATACCGCTCATTTAAAAGCAGTTCCTCCAATTTATGAACATTGAACATCAGAAACTTAAGCGTTTCCATATTAAAATAAGCCGCCATAGTGTTTTTATTTGTAAAAATAGCGAATTTTCGCTAAAATTCCAATTTTAATTTACCCCATAAAAGGATATTTATAATCTGTTGGAGGATTAAAGTTCTCTTTAATGGTTCTTGGAGAAACCCAACGCCAAAGATTAATAATCGAACCTGCTTTATCGTTCGTTCCAGAAGAACGGGCGCCACCAAATGGTTGTTGCCCAACTACGGCACCGGTAGGTTTATCATTGATATAGAAATTTCCCGCTGCATTTCTAAGTAAGTTATTTGCCAGCGTCAAAGCATCCTGATCTGATGCAAAAACGGCTCCTGTCAAAGCATAAGGAGATGTTTCATCCACTAATTTCAGCGCTTCTACATATTCAGCATCGGGATATACGTATATGGTAAGTACAGGACCAAAGATTTCTTCCTCCATTAAAAAATGGTGTGGATTTTTCACTAAGAAAATGGTAGGTTCAATAAAATAGCCAATTGATTTATCATAATTTCCACCTGTAATTAAACTGACTGTTTCGTCATTTTTACCTTTATCTATATATCCTGCAATCTTATCAAATGACTTTTCGTCAATCACCGCATTGATAAAATGACTAAAATCGAGCGGAGAACCCATTTTAAAGGATTGCACCATAGGAACAAGAATATCTTTAAGTTCATTCCAAAGCGATTGGGGTATATAGGCTCTGGAAGCAGCGGAACATTTTTGACCTTGAAACTCAAAAGCACCTCTGGCCAGGGCAACGGCTAATGCCTGAACGGAAGCGCTGGAATGTGCTATCACAAAATCTTTTCCTCCTGTTTCACCAACAATTCTAGGGTAAGACTTATATTTTGTAAGATTTCCTGCTATTTTTTGCCATAAATTATTAAAAACAGAGGTACTTCCTGTAAAATGCAATCCGGCAAAATCTCTATGTTCAAAAATAACTTCACCAGCGACAGGGCCTGAAACCACTACCATATTAATAACACCATCGGGAAGACCTGCCATTTTTAACACTTCCATAATCACTGCGGCAGAATAAACCTGATTTTCTGCGGGTTTCCAAACCACCACATTTCCCATAAGGGCTGGGGCAGCGGGTAAATTACCAGCAATGGAGGTAAAATTAAAAGGCGTGAGGGCGAAGATAAATCCTTCTAAAGCCCTGAATTCCAATTTATTCCAGACTAACGGAGCAGAAATGGGTTGTTCCGCATAAATCTGTGTCATAAATTTCACATTAAATCGGAAAAAATCTGCCAATTCAGCCACGGCGTCAATTTCTGCCTGATAAATATTTTTTGATTGACAGAGCATGGTCGCGGCATTCATTTTTGCTCTAAAAGGCCCGCTCAACAAATCTGCAGCTTTTAAAAAGATAGCCGCTCTTTGTTCCCAAGGCGTAGATTCCCAGGAATGTTTTGCCTTCAGCGCTGAGTTTATTGCCTTTTCAACATGGCTTTTATTTCCTTTATAATAATAACCGATAGTAAGTTTATGATCATGTGGAGGACAAATAGCTAATTTATCCCCATCAAAAACCTCCTCACCACCGATAAACTGAGGAATATCTATTTTTTTCGAAAGTAACGCTGTAAGCGCAGAATCTAACGCTTTTCTTTCAGATGAACCAGCTGCATAATTTAGAACCGGTTCATTTTTTATTTCTGGAAGGGTAAAAAGGGCATTGGCCATAATCATTGGTTTTAAAGTATAAGGTTTTATCTTAAAAAAGGTTGAATTACTATTTTTTCAGGTAAAAAAGAAATAGCATCTCCCCCACCCTTAATAATTTCGCGGACAATAGTTGAACTGATATGACTGAATGCGGGTTGGCTTATCAAAAAAATGGTTTCAAGACCATTTCCAACGATATGATTAAGTTGTGAAATGGTTTTTTCATAATCGAAATCGGAAGCATTCCTTAAACCTCTGATCAGGTATTTAGCTCCAATTCTGGAACAGTAGTGCGCAGTAAGGTTTTCAAAGCTCCCAATTTCAATTTTAGGTTCGTCCCGAAAAACCTGATCCAGCCATTTCAATCGATCGGGAAGGGGAAACAATGCTTTCTTTTGGTCATTAACACCCACCGCAACGATAATTTTATCGAAGAATGGCAAGGCTCTCATGACAATATCAACATGACCAACAGTTATAGGATCAAATGATCCTGGAAATACGGCAATTTTTTCCATGACAGATTTATGAATACCAAAGATAATTCAAGGTATCTAATTTTCAAGCATTTGAAAGGAATCGAAAAATTTATCTGTATCCATATTTGAAGCCAGTGATTTGAAGGTGATTGTTTGAATGGCAAAATACCTGTTTTTCATTAAGTAAGCTTTTGTCTTAATAACAGCAGTATCATTTTTATAATGTATTCGCCAAAACTGACCTGGTAAAGTATTTAATTTTATGGGAGAAAAATAAATAACCTTTCCGTTGATGCTAAAAGCGGCTTCATTCCTTGTTGACTCAAAAAAATCACTGACAAAAGATTCATCTTTGGGATCGAGAGCTCCCTCTGGGTAATCGCAATATTGAACCATATACATAAAATTCGAATGGCCACTATTTGGGGAAGGCTGAAAATAAAAAGTATGCATAACGAGAGGGCCTAAAGGCGTATTAGAGCTATCTATTTTTTCACGGAGTTCTCCTGGCACGGTAACTACAAATTTGCCTTTATCTGACTTAAACTTGAACCAGTCTGGCTTTATTTCAGGATTTTGCTGTGCATTCATCGAAAATAAAATGAGCGACAGACCAAAAAGAAGTATGAATCGATACATAAAATAGTAGTTTTACAAAAAAAACAAATGAAAGAGGAAGCCATTTTAGTGAGCATAATCATGGGATCCGATTCCGATATGAAGATAATGGAAGAAGCGGTTCACATCATCAAATCATTTAACATTTCTTATGAGGTTGATATTGTTTCTGCTCACAGAACACCTGAAAAATTATATTCTTTTGCTAATAATGCTCATTCTCGAGGCGTAAAAGTTATTATTGCCGGAGCAGGAGGGGCAGCACATTTACCAGGCATGGTAGCTGCTATTTCCCCTTTACCTGTCATTGGCGTACCCATTAAATCAACTAATTCCATTGACGGTTGGGACTCAATCCTGTCTATTTTACAAATGCCGGGTGGCGTTCCCGTGGCTACAGTAGCACTAAATGGAGCAAAAAATGCTGGGCTTTTGGCTGTTCAAATATTGAGTACCAACAATGTCGAACTTCAGAACATGCTCATTGCCTACAAAAAACAACTAAATGAAGAGGTCCAGGAAAAGGCCAAAAAAATACAGACCTTATAGTTTTTTCAGCCCTTTTTGTATGGCTGCCAATAATAAAGGTTCCATAATAGCGTAACCAGCCGGCGTAGGATGAACTTTATCGGTACTTAACCCCGGTTTAAGTCCCAGATTACCGTCTTCCATGGAGGAATAATAGTCCAGATAGACATGTCCCTTTAATTTAGCGTACTTTTTAATGTCCTCATTTAAACTAACCACCTTTGGACCAGGGTTCATACCAGGACGCCAGGGAAAATCACTGGCGGGTAGAACCGAACTTAAAATCACGCCGATTTTATTGGCCACAGCCAATTCACACATAGAAATAATGTTATCCATTATTTCAGATTGGGAAATTGGGCCGGTATTTTGAGCAATATCATTAATACCACAAAGCAACACTACTAATTTGGGTTTTAGATGAACAACATCTTGTTTAAATCTCAACAACATCTGAGGCGTTGTTTGTCCACTGATACCCCTACCCACTAAATTAGTATTCGCTTTAAAAAAATCGGGACGTTCTCTTACCCAACCTTCGGTAATGGAATTACCCATCAGGACGATAGTAGAAGATGAAGGTTTCTCTTTTAATAAAGAGATGTTAGCCTCCTTATATCTTGTTAGATTGGCCCAATCCATAACCTTTTTATTATCTTGACCTGACAAATTGAAAATGGACAATATGGTCAGAAATATAGCAGTTACAACCGTATTTTTCATAAAATCAGCTATTAAAGAGATTATCATAAGAAGAAGAACCAGAAATTTTTGGCGTTTCACCTTTTGAAAAACCCTTCTGATTTAGGTCAAGCATGGATGGAGAGGATAAAGAGGAGGAAGATCCATCGAGCAACATCAAGGACGATTTTTTCTCCCATTCTTCCAGCATTTTTAAACCTTGTTCTTCAAAAACACCGTTTTGCAGATCCACTGAATCCATAAAATTGGAAGACATTTCCATAAAACGCTCCATTTCACCTACCTTATTGGCCACATCATCGGCAATGGTTTCCATGGCCATATCGAACATAGCTCTTTTATCGGGATCTCCGCTAATAATGCTCATAGCTGATTTCATAGCAGAGTGAGAGGTACGAATAGCCTTTCTCTCCTGTTCTTTTAATTTCACCTGATCTCTGGTATCCTCCAAAAGCACTTCAGAATTATCATGCATTTTTGTTAAAATACGATAAAGAATCTCCATTTTCTGGAGGAGAACGGTATATTTTTCATTGCTCTCCTTCAATCTTGCTGCTTTTCTTGAACTTAGCAACATTTGATTTTCATTTCCAGCATCTCTGGCAGCCTGCGCGAGTTTCATACTGGCATTCACCTCTTTTTCATTATCTTCATAAACAGTGTGAAGTTTCCTTATTTGACCGCGTAACAAGCCAATTTGCGTGCGCATTTTACCTAAATTTTTCTCCAGATCCTCCACATAGTTTTTTAAAATACCAACAGGATCAATGGTAACAAAAGCGCCGGTAATGGTACGCATTAAACTTTTATACATATACCATACAAGGGTTCTCATACGAGGATCAGCCACCATATAAACTAATGCTCCAATGGCGATAATCATTAAAGTCAGATAAAACACATTTTGAGCCAGAGTCAATAGGAAGGCAATATTTGAGAAAATCAAGAAACCAACGCCCCCTACGATAGACATCATAAAAACAAGACCTGCAATCCCTTCCGGTCTTGACCAAAAGGATTTAGGTTTCATATTTCCACTATTAAATTGAGATATATCAGCCATAGTTTAAGTATTTACAGATAAAGGTTGATTGCATCGATATCACGATCAATTTCACTATTGATAGCGTGCAAGGTAACTTCAAAATTTTGTTTTGTGGCATTAATTTTCGAATCAGATTCAATGATCTGTTCGTTTTTAGACTTTATTAAAGCTTCATTATTGATAATTTTAGATTCAAGCTCTGCTATTTGCTGTTTAAACGTAGATATTTGTTGCTCAAGCCCTAAAATTTCATTGTTTTTCACCACAACATGTTGGTTCACCTGATTTTGCAGCGCAACATCGAATGAATTTTTCTCTTTTTGCAAAACAGATTTATAATGTTCGGCGGAGCTAACCAAATGTTCCTTCGTTAAACCAATAACGGAAGCTGTGGCAAAAGCAGATTGAAAAACCTGGGAAGACTCCATCTTTAAACTAGCCAATGCGCGAAGAGATGCTCTAAACTCAAGATAATCAAAGCCCTTCAAATTATTTCGAAGCAAAGCATCGGTTAGGGATTTACAACTTTTATCATCCAAGCCATCTAAATTACCAAATAGGTTGGTCGATGATTTTTCCATCATTTCATGTATTATTAAAGCCTTTCGAAAAACAATGCAATTTAAGGGAATTTAGTAAATTGCTTTATTTATTTTTCGATAAACCACTGCAATTAAAAGATTAAAAACGTTCTTTTAGAAATATGACAAAAAATAATTACTTGAAAATTTCCCTTTTGGATGATTCCAATGAAAAGGGTAATATTTATTTAACGGGTAACTTCAACGGTTGGAAACCCGCCGATGAAAGATACCAGATGATAAATGCATTGGATAACCATTATTTTATTGACATTCCCTTGTCTTTAATTCCTAATGAAACCCTGGATTATAAATACACCCGCGGAGATTGGCATTCTGTTGAACTTAACGGTTCCGGAAAACACACGCCCAACAGAAAGTGGGCAAAGGGAATGACTGAACCTAAAGACACCGTAAATCAATGGTTGAAAGATGAAGATTTGAACTACACTAAATATTACCCTATTATTCACGACTTATCTTCCAAATTCAAAGTCCCTGACCCGATTAAAACGAGGAGAATATCTATACTTTTACCTTGGGATTATTATTCATCGACGGATAGATACCCCATTGTTTATTTACAGGATGGGCAAAATCTTTTTCAAGACAAATCGCCTTATGGAAATTGGCATATCGATAGAAAAGTAGCCAGATTATCCGCTCAGAAAGATAAAAGGGTTATCATTCTGGCCGTCGATCATACCCATGAGAATAGATTGGCAGAATATACCCCTCCTCACCTGCCCGATCGGGCGGAAGCTTATGGTAAAGAATATATAGCTTTTTTAAAAAATGATATTATTCCTTATGTTGATGAAAATTACAGAACGATTGGCAATCCTCAGAATACCATCATTGGAGGTAGTTCAATGGGCGGTCTGATTAGTTTATATGCTCACCTGGCGTTTCCCGATGTATTTGGAAAGGGCCTTATTTTTTCTCCTTCCTTATGGCTCCTACCAAATCTTTTCGATTGGTTACAATCTAATTCCTCTGATACATTAAAAACAAAAACTTATATTTATTGTGGGGGAAGGGAGAGTAAGGAAATGGTAAATCAGGTGGTGGCTTTGTACCATGGATTGAAGGCGTTAAACACGGAAAATGAAATCACTTTGAAAATTAATTCTCAAGGTGAACATCATGAATCTTACTGGGGAGAAGAATTTTTTCAATCCATGGAATTTATCCTATAAATAATTAAATATGAATATATTATGCATTTGCAGCTATTTTAAAGGGACAGAATTTTTAATCCAGCAATCTATTTTAGGTCATCGCGTATTTCTAATAACCTGTGAAAGCAGAAAGCAGGAAAATTGGCCATGGTCTCATATTACCGAAACCTATTATTTACCCACCGAGGATAATTCCATAGAAAACATGGCATTACTAAAAAAAGGGTTTGGCTGGTTATTACAAACGGAAAAAATAGACGTTTTGGTTGCTTTGGACGACTTTGATGTTGAGAAAGCAGCTTTTCTTAGGTCTGCCTTTCAAATAAAGGGCATGAATGTTCATACGGCTCAACTTTTTAGAGATAAATTAGCCATGAGAATAGCCGCAAAGGAATTTGAGATATCTATTCCACCATTTTGTCCTCTGTTTAATGATATGGTCATTCATCAATTTATGAGGGAAGTAGAGGGTCCCTGGATAATTAAGCCGAGAAGTCAGGCATCAACGACAGGTATAAAAAAAGTAGCATCCTTCCATGAAGTAGCCCAATTTCTGCAAGATGTAGGCGAAAACAGAACGGATTATCTCTTAGAAAAATTTATCCCAGGAAGTGTTTTTCACTGTGATTCCTTATCATATAACGGTGACATTGTTTTTGAAAAAACTTCGAGATATTTAGAAACACCTTTAAAAGTAGCTCATGAAGGAGGTATTTTTAAAACCATTACAATCCCCGATTATACCCTTGACAATAAAGAAATTTTAAGTCTAAACAGGCAACTCCTTCGATCCTTCAATCTACAGAACGGCGCAAGTCATACTGAGTTTATTAAGGCAGATCAGGATGGACAAATCTACTTTCTTGAAACTTCCGCCCGGGTCGGTGGGGCACATATTACAGAATTATTAGAAGCCGCCACTGGAATAAATATGTGGGAAGAATGGGCCAATCTGGAACATTGTGTTTTTGAAAATGTGCCCTATACGATGCCTGAGAAGAAAAACAATTTTGCAGGACTCATAGTTTCTCTGGCAAAAATGAAGGAGCCAGATATATCCATTTTTAGTGACGAAAAAATCGTCTGGACATTAAAAAAGGATTACCATGTAGGAATGGTTTTCAGGAGTGAGCATTTCGAAGACATTATCTCGATGATGGAAAGTATTACACCCATCATTCAAGAAAAATTTCATGCTTCAGCACCCACTCCTGATAAACCTATAGATTAAATTTATTTTCCTACTTTAAATAAATCATCAGATACCTGACTATTTACATTGATTGATTTCACATTAGCATCTAAAGGTGCTGGCATAGCTCCTTTAATAACCAATTTATGAGGAAACAATATATTAGCTACTGGCTTATAATCACCGTAATCACGGATGATAGTTACTTCCTGTTCACCTGATTTCTCTACCATAGAGGTTCTCATTTTTAGCCCGGAATCTACGGCAAAATAATCAGATTTAATCTTTCCTTTAGCATCTTTAATCAACAATTTATAGCAATCAACACCATTAATCACCTCATTTTCAGCTAATTCCAAAGTAGTACCCTTTTCTGAGTAGAATAATTCAGGAAAAATACTGGCTTCATCACGTAATTCATTAGCCTCTTCGCCTTCCACTATTTTTTCTGGCTGACCCATGGCAGTAATTTTACCCTTAGTACCGTCAAATATCTGCTCACTTAAGGTCATACTATTCATTGTAACCGAAGAAATAAGCTTAATATTATCCTTTTGAATGTTTTTCATTGAAAGCTGCATTCCTTGAATAGATGCCGACATTTCTATGGTCACATCTTTAACATTGGATAGAACCTCCTTACCACCAATGGCCTTAATATAGTTTTCAATAATCGTAGCAGGAGCTATTTTGACCTCTGATTTAGTTTCCATTTTTAATTTTGGAACCAGTGGATTTCCATAATTATCAACGTATCTCACTTTGTTTTCAGCATCGAATCGAGCTAATTTTGAAGCAATTTCTGACCCTTTACCTACTGCTGAGATAAAAATCTTATCAGGACTCACATATTTCAAAGCCATGGCTTTAACTTGAGCGGCATCGACGGCACTTAATCGTTGCAAATAAGTATTATAATAATCAGCGGGTAATTTATAACGAACAATATTCAAAGCAAAACCTGCAATGGTAGAGGGTTGCTCCAAACTACGTCCAAAACGGCCAAGAAGTTCCGCTTTTGCGGCATTTAGCTCTTCGTCGGTAACGATACCCTCTCTGATTGATTTCATTTCAACGATAAACTCGGCCAAAGCTGAATCGGTTACTGCATTTCTTACATTGGCGCCTGCCGTAAAGAAACCAATATTTTCATTGGGAGAAATACTTGAATAAGCTCCGTACGTATAACCTTTATCTTCCCTAATATTTTTAAATAAACGACTGGAGCTTCCCCCGCCGAATATTTGATTCATCACTGACACTGCGGTTATGTCTGAAGCACCTGGCTCTAAATTTAGAGGATAGGTTAGCGATAAAACAGTTTGAACTGCATCATTTTTATCGAAAACATACATTTGATTTGCCGCTGGCGGGGTTGGGTCAACAAATTTTTGCGCTTTAACCTTACCTTTTTTCCATGCCCCAAAATACTTTTCAGCTTTAACAATAGCGTCTGCATTGGTAATATCACCTACAACAATTAGGTAAGAATTACCTGGTTTGAAAAAATCATCCTTATATTTTACACAATCCAGGACTGTAATATTTTGAATAGATTGCTCCGTAGTTGTTTCGCCGTAAGGGTGTTTCGTTCCATATCTCAATCTGCTTGAAATTTCTGAACTGATAGCCCCCGGGTCATCTTTTTGACTGGATAAACCAGAAAGCGTTTGCTTGATTAACTTATCAAATTCTTCTTTAGGGAAAGAAGCATTAAAAAGAATATCAGACATTAATTCTAAAACTACATCAGCGTGTTTTGACAAGGATGAGGCAGAGATACCATTTCCCGAAGTATTAAGTGAAGCACCAATAAAATCAACAGATTCATCAATTTGTGCTTTCGACTTAGAGCTTGTACCAGCGCTCAATAATGGTCCTGCTAAAGATGAAATACCCGCTTTTTCATTTTCTAAATGTAGAGGCACATCAACAAAAAGCTGAAAAGAAACCCTGGGAAGCTTGTGATTTTCAACCACTATAATTTGAAGACCATTGCTTAGTTTAGATAAGGTATAATTTCCAATTTCAATTTTTGGTGCAAGACCAGCTACCGGAGCTAACTTCCTGAAATCCTCTTGTCCTTGCACGGAGAAGATAGAAAGAAATGTAAAAAGAGAAAGAAATAAAAATTTATGCTGCTGCATGGTGATATATTATTTGAGTATGTAAAAGGTTAAAAACAATCTTAATTTGATTTTGGCAACCAAAATAAGACGAGACGATTTTTTTCATCAAAATATAAATTAGCTACCCTTTGGATATCTTCTTTAGTAACAGCCAAATAACGATTGATCTCTGTATTAATTAAGGAAGCATCTCCATAATGTGTTTCATACACTGCCAGATTTTCAGCAATACCTTCCACTGATGAAAGTTTGTCTACAAACTGATTTTCAATTTGATTCTGTAGTTTTTTTAACTCCTGATCAGAAATAGGTTGATTTTGCACCTTTTCAATTTCCCCTAAAATTGCCTTTTCAATGTCAATTAATTCAACGCCCATATTTGCAATACCATAGGAAATACCCAAACCCGGGTCTTCGAGTGGAAATTGAAAAGAACCAGCCTGAATGGCCAACTGTTTTTCATCGACAAGAGAACGATAAATACGAGAACTGTTACCATTTGACAACAAAGTATTTAGCATTTCCATAGCATAATAATCTTTACTTCCCTGGGCTGGCGTTCTATGACCAATGATTAAAGCAGGAAGCTGAACTCGATCATACACTGTATCTCTTTTTGGTCCATTTAATGGAGCCTCGGTGATATCTGGACGATAAATCGGTTTTGAAGATTTTGGAATCGTAGAAAAATATTTTTCAACCAACGCTTTTGCGGTACTTTTATTTATGTCACCCGCAATAGTTAGCACAGCATTATCTGGAAGATAAAAGTCCTTATAAAACTGCTGATAATCCTCATCTGAGGCAGCATCAAGGTGTTCCATAGAACCAATGGGCATCCAGCGATAAGGATGATTATCAAAAAGTCTAACAAATACCTGCTCCATTAAAGTACCGTATGGCTGGTTATCCATTCTTTGTTTTCTCTCTTCTTTTACTACAGCTCTTTGCGTTTCAATACCCTTTGAATCAACTACAGCATGTTTCATTCTTTCAGATTCAAGCCATAATCCTAATTCAAGATAATTAGAGGGTAAAAACTCATAATAATACGTTCTATCCTGACTTGTATAGGCATTTAAGGCTCCACCAGCACGAGAAACATATTTATCGTACTCTCCTCTCGCTATATTCTCTGAACCTTCGAACATCAAATGTTCAAAAAAGTGAGCAAATCCCGTTCTTTCAGGCTTTTCATTTTTTGAGCCTACATGATAAAGAACTGAAATCACCACATTAGGCGTAGTGTGGTCTTCGTGTAAAATAACTTTCAAACCATTATCTAAAGTAAAACGGTCAAACTTAATTTGTGTTTGTCCGAAAACAGTAGAAGAAACAAGTAGAAGCAAAGCGCTTAGAAATTTTTCCATGATATCGTTTTATAATTTTGTATTATTTCGCATAAATACAATTTAAAGTTCAAATATGTTTCATTTTTTCGACTAAAATCGTTGGTTTGGCGATGTTGGAAAATACGAGTATAACAAAACAACTATTTTACCTAAATTTATCCTCATATTTCAATAAAATAAGCCCTATATTATGAAAAAACAGGTCATTTTTATTACTGGAACTTCCTCAGGACTGGGCAAGGCCATCGCTGAATTATGTTATGAAAATGGACATATTGTTTATGGAAGTTCAAGAAATCCACCTGCAGAAAATCCAACTTTTAAGGAACTTAAAGTAGATGTTACTGATCAGCAAAGTGTGCAACAAGCGATAAAACATATTTTAGAGAAAGAAGGAAAAATAGATGTAGTTATTAATAATGCGGGTTTAGGCATCATTGGTCCTGTCGAATATTTGAATGTTGCTGACGTTAATAAAGTCTGGCATACTAATGTAAATGGATTATTGTATGTTTTACAAGCGGTTCTTCCTTCCATGAGAAAACATAATGCAGGTAAAATAGTAAGCATAAGTTCTATTGCTTCCGTCATTGCGCTACCGTTCAGAGGTGTTTATTGTGCCAGTAAATCAGCTGGAGATAAGATTATTCAATCTTTAAGGATGGAATTATCCCAAACAAATATAAGCTGTTGTTCCATTCAAGCAGGTGACATAAAAACATCTATTAATGAAAACAGGTTAAAAGTTAAGGATTTAGAAGATCCATTTTATGCTGATATTGTAAAAAGGACAAACCATCACATTGACGAGGAAGTCAATAAAGGCATGAGCGCCAACGCGGTAGCCTTAGAAATTTACCGTTTATTAAGCCATGAAAAATTACCTGTAACTTATGTAGTGGGCAAACCCCTCCAGAAATTATCCTTATGGGTAAAAAGAATAGTCTCTGAAAGCATATTTGAAAAAATCATTGCGTCTTATTCCAAATAGGTTAAAAGAATCTTTTTCGTTGGATAATCCAGCTAAGAAGAAAAGAAACAGACGTGGCAAATACAATGATAACAGGCAGAGCAAAAGGACTTTTTGATAAAGGAAGGGGTACATTCATTCCAAAAAAAGAAGCGATTAAGGTAGGAACGGCGAGAAAAATAGTGACTAAGGTAAGTCTGTGAATAGTGACATTCATATTATTTGAAATAATGGATGCGTAGGTATCCATGGTTCCAGAGAGGATGTTGGAATACACATTGGCCATTTCCAGGGCCTGACCATTATCAATAATAATATCTTCAAACAAATCCATTTTTTCCTCTTCGCTTCGAATGGATAAAAAATCTACTCGTTTCATTTTCATCATAAGCAAATCATTAGCGCTCAATGAATTGAGAATATAAACTAAAGATTTTTCAATACTTAAGAGTTGCTTTAACTCCTTATTTCTACTGGCATGATAGAGCTCCCTTTCAATTAAATTTCTTCTAAGGTCTAATTTTTTTAAGCAGGTAAGGAATCTATACACGTTTTGCTCCAAGAGCTGTATAAGAAAAAACATGGCATCAGAAGGGTCAAAGTTTCTTACTTTGTTTTCAATAAATTTATCTAACACAGGATTATCAGCCGTCGTAATGGTAAAAACGTGTTCAGGAGAAATAATTATGCCTATTGGAACGGTGATATAAATAGCGTCATTTTCTTCCTCTGAAGTATTAAGAATAGGTGCATTAATTAAAATGAGCCTACAATCATCTTCAACTTCAAACCTGGATCTTTCATCTACGTCAAGAGAATCTACCAAAAAATCTAATGGAATCTCAAACTGTACAGAAGTCTTTTCCATTTCATCGGTAGAAAAAGGGGGTTTTATATTTACCCAACAACCTGGTTCCGGGTGCTGAATTTCAGTAAGGAGACCATCAACCTTTACATAAAAATGAACCATGGCAACAAATTGATAATTCTTATTGAACGATACGAGAAATGATTTGCAAACTTACCCATTTTAGATTAAATAAAAGTAAGAATAACTCTAGTCCATTCTTAAGGTTCTAACAGGAGAAATGCGGGTAATCAACCAGGTTGGAAGAATTAGGAATAAGACGATAACCAAAATAGTTCCCAGATTAAGGAATAAGATATGACTAAAATTTATAAGAATGGGGGCCTCGTTTAAATAATAATTCTCTTCAGAAAGCTTTATGAAATGCCCATATTTTTGAAGTAAACAAATACTAACCCCAATAATATTCCCCCAAAACATACCTTTACTTGCAATAATACCTGCATAAAACATAAAAATTCTGCGAATACTCCAATTAGAGCTACCCAGACTTTTTAAAATCCCTATCATTCTGGTTCTTTCCAACATCAAAATCAAAAGAGCCGTCACCATATTAATGATAGCAACAACAATCATAAGGGATAAAATGACCACCTCATTAATATCTTGTAAAGATAACCATTCAAAAATTTCAGGAAGTTTGTCCCGTATGGACTGCACATTTAAATCAGGAGGTAAGACATTACTATAAATCTCTTCCGCCCAATGATCAATCATACTGATATCGTCAATAAACACCTCATAACCGCCAATTTGGTTCTCCGCCCAACCTTGCAATTGTTGCACCTTTCTTATATCGACTAAAGCAAATTTACTATCGTATTCTTCCAATCCAGTTTTATAAATACCAGAAATTTTAAAATTCCTTTTTAGCATGGTACCATTTTTCACAAAAAACAATCTGAAGTTATCCCCTGTTTTCAATGATAGCCTTTCCGCTGTTTGCTTAGAAATGATTATTTGGTTAGACGCTTCCTTCGTTGGGAAAGTAATAATATCTCCCTCCTGAAGATACGTTTTAAAAAACTGCCAATTAAAATCGGAACCAATGCCCTTTAAAAAAATACCATCTAAGTCATTTTTACCTTTAACGATACCTGGTTGTATGGCATACACTTGAACCGCCTTAATACCTTGCCTATTTTTAAGCACGGGATAAAAATCCTGGTTATCCTCAATGGGGTCTATTTCCAATAAATTTTGATAAACATTGGCAGCGTTGATGTGTAGATGTCCCCAAAAGCCAAATATTTTACTGCTTATTTCCGTCTTAAAACCAGTTATAAGCGCCGTAGTAACAATCATTACGGCAATACTCAAAGCCACGGCAAGCGAAGCTATACGAATAATAATACTGGCAAACGACTTTTCCTTACCGTTTGAAATACGCATGGCTAATTTAAACTCCCACCTCATTCTGATTGATTATAATAACCGACAATATAGGCAGGAATACAGACAAAAAAAAATGACCCGCCTGTAAAGTACAAGCGGGACATTGAATATTACTCCCAGTTAAATTTTCATTTTACATTCAAATAAATGATTATTTGACTGTCGACAACGCAATAGTAACTATTTATTAAACGGTAAATTCAGGTTAAAGAAGGGAAAGGTGATAAAAGTCATTAAATGGGTGATAAAATAAGTTTTATAAGGTAATTAAGGCCGTAACTCCCCCTTCCTCATGAATTTTAAATTCAATTTTACCCTTTATTTTATGTATGAGTTGAAAAATCATAAACAACCCAATACCTAAACCCTTTTCCTGAAGGGTACCAGGTATGCTAATCTTAGGTGCAACACCGATATCTAATAAAAAATCATCCTTAGAAATAACATCAGAGGTATTGAAAACACTTAAAATTAATGAATCATTATATTTATGAATAGAACAATTTATTTCCCCATTTTCAGGACAATACTTTATGGCATTACTCAAAATATTTCTAAAAATAAATCCAATAATATTGGGATCACTTTCAATTTCCCCATCAAATTCATCATTCACCGATAAGCTATACTTAATACTTTTCCTGTCCATCTGAAACATAAATAAATTAGAGGTAGCCTTAAAGGAATCTAAAATATTGAAAGTAATATTTTTGGAGAATTGTGTCTTTTTTTCGAGATTAGACCAAGTAAGTAAATTATCAACCAGATGAGAGATTTCATTTCCACTATGTTCCAGAGATTGAGCAATTTTCAATGCCTTCTCATATTCCCCTTTTTTTAACAAGTAATTAAACGTATGACTGAGTTGTTTCATACCGGCCAAAGGGGTATTCACCTCATGTCCCAAAATATCAAAAAAGCGCCTTCTTTCCTCATTTAAAATGGCTAATTTATTGTTTTTATCTATTAAATTCTGTTCATTTAATTCTAAATCATTTACTCTTATTGCGAGATCTTTCTCAAGTGCTCTATTTTTGCCTGTAAGTAATCTGTTTCTTAAAAAGAATATAATTCCAATAAGACTTAAGAAAAGAAAAAGGACTAAACCTAAGAAGGTCTTATTTTCTAGAATACGCTGGAGTTTATAAATAGGAATATTAATTTCTTTTATAAAATTATCAGGTGAATCTTGAGATATTCTAATTTGAATATTCGATTTACCAGCGGTAGGGCTTAAGGTAATTGAATTGAAATTTTTAATTAATTGCCAATCATCTAAATAGGGCGTTTTTATAAAGAAAAGTAATGATTTCCACATGTAATTATTTGAAAAACCTGGATAAAGGGTCAAGCTATATTCATTAGGATTTAAGGTTATTTTACCTTTACTTAAATATTCAAACAGTCCATTCCT
>Ga0209550_10000894_pt1 | contig 28627 bp, 29 predicted proteins | sample LauGreSuBDMM15SN_2_FD_187567 | JGI IMG/M metagenome (GOLD analysis project Ga0209550, IMG submission 187567) | Freshwater lake microbial communities from Lake Michigan, USA - Su13.BD.MM15.SN (SPAdes) (version 5) | ecosystem: Environmental > Aquatic > Freshwater > Lake | place: Lake Michigan... | reverse complement strand
CTATTTGTTTATTAAATGATAAAAACGAGATAGAATATGTCAATGCTGCTTTTCTTGCTTTGAGCGGCTTCACCCAAGATGAACTCCTGGGAAAAGACTTTGGTATTGTTCTCCCACCTGAAATTGCTAACGTTCACGCAGAACTAATCCAAAAGTATATCAATAGAAAGGACATATCATCCTCTGTCTTGGGAAAAATCAGAAAATTAGACCATAAAATCAGCTGAAGAGTATCTAAATGAAGCAAAATCAGCATTGAAAAAAGCTAAAGCTGAAGGAAAAAATAAATTATTTATTTTTGGATTTTACTAAATCATCACAGTTTCTTACAAAATGAAACTTCTTAACATATAGTACTTGCATTCTAAAGGGGTTATTTAGTAGAAATATATACAAGGGAAATGGGATTATGTCTGATTGGTGAATTCTAGAAACAACAGAGCTATGATTGGTAATTTGAAGGGAATTTTTTGACTCAAATGAGGTGTGATTTAAAAAACTAACTTTTTTTCTTAGTGTAAACCTAGACTTTTTATAGATCTGTTCGATTTTCTTTTGTATTTTTATTTACCAATTAGAAATTAAAAAATACCTTCGTAGGTAAGAATGGAAAAAATGGAATCATCAATTTTAGATGGAATTTTTCAAAATAAAGTTAAATATATTTATTTTATTTTTTTAATTCCTGGAATTATTTTTTTTATCAATGAAATTGCTATTCCAGAATTCTTTGATAAATCTCCTCCTAAAATTTCTATCATAGGTTTGAACCGTTTAAAAAAAGAAGATATCTATTCCTTTGCAAATTTTAAAAATAATAAAATCCTTAGCAATCTGCATCTCTCTGATCTAGAACATAGACTTTTGGAACATCCTCGGATACGATCAGTGACAGTAGAAAAAAAGCCTAAAAATATAATTGAAATTAGTATAGAAGAAAGAGTGGCAATATTTGTCATCAACAGTGGGGATACTCTGTACGAGGTTGATTCAGAATTTCGAGTTTTGAGTATAGATGATGTTCGAGAAGAAGGTCTTTGTATATTGGCAGGGGAATTTATCCCCCAGGAAGGACAGTTTTCAGGGGCTATCATCAAAGAATTTGCATCCTCTGTGAACAGAGCTCTAAAAAGTCATCCTACACTGAAAAAGCGTATTTCTGAAATTGAATTGAGAACGGATGGAAGCGTTATGGCATATATTCACTATCCCACTCACATTCGTGCCAATGCAGGTATATCTTTGGAAGACCAACAGGTAAGAAAATTGTATGCAGCATTGGCATATTTTGAAAATAAAAATATAAAAGTTAAATCATTAGACCTTAGAGGAGATGATGCTGTCTTTCAGTGAAATTATATGCAAGATGAATTAAATAGTATAGTAGCTCTAGATTTAGGATCCTCTCAAATCAAAGTTGTAGTAGGTCGGCCCATTAAAGAGAATGTTCTCGAAATTATTGGCAAGGGAACTAGTATATCTTCAGGTATTAAAAATGGAGCTATCATTAATATAGAGACTACAGTTCGTTCTATTCGTGAAGCAATTTCCCAGGCAGAATTGATGGCAGGAATAAGTATCTCAGATGTAATCGTAAATATATCTGGAAAGACTATAAAAGCAGGGAACCATAAAAATGTGGTCGCTATTACAAATCGAGAGAGAATTGTAACGGAAGAGGATATCCAAAGAGTAGTTGATGCAATCCTTAGCACCACAGTGGTTCCTTCTGACCAAGAAATTATACATGTTCTATCAAAAGAATTTGCAGTAGACGATCAGCCGAATATAAAAGAACCCCTCGGCATGACAGGTGTTCGTTTAGAGGGAGAAGCACATATTGTTTCTTGTGGAATCACTTCTATTCATAACTTGGATAAATGTATTGCAAATGCAGGAGTTATTCAAGTAGACAAAGTACTTTCTAGTTTTGCTTCATCTGAGGCTGTTTTAACTTCAAGTGAGAAAGAGCTTGGAACAGTAGTTGTAGATATAGGTGCAGGTATCACAGATATAGTAATTTTTATTGAAGGTGGTGTTGCTTATTCTTCTGTGATACCTTTCGGTGGAAATAATATTACAAATGACTTATCTATTGGTTTGAAAACCTCTGTAGAGATTGCTGAATCTATAAAGCGAAAATATGGAAGTGTTCAAAGAGTTGGAATTGATCCCACAGAAAAAATAGAAATTCCAGCTGTAAACAATAGACCTTCTAGAGTGATACATAGAGAAACATTGGTTGCTATCATAGAACCTAGAGTTCATGAGATTTTAGAGCATATCAATTATGAACTAGAGAAATCAGGTAAAAAAACCTTTTTAGCAGGTGGAGTAATTTTAACAGGTGGTTCGAGTTTAATCGGTGGGATTGAAATATTAGCCGAAGAAATTTTAGGATTGTCTGTGAGTAGGGCTAAGCCTGCAGGATTGACAGGGCTTTATGAACATGTCTCAACACCAGAGTTTTCAACTGCTGTTGGTCTGATAAAGTATTTAGCCAGAAGCACTGAGTATGAAGTAAACAATCCTCAGACCAAATGGATCGTGAATTCTGATGAAAAAAAAGGAATCGCTAGAAAGATTTGGCGTTGGATGGAGAATAACTTATAACGGAGAGAGGATATGCTGTTAGTAGATGAACAAAAGACTAGTCCCGTAGTCATCAAGGTAGTCGGGGTAGGTGGTGGTGGTATGAATGCTGTCACCCGAATGGTGAATTCAAATTTGAAGGGTGTCCAGTTCATCATTGTGAATACTGATGAGCAAGCGTTAAATAGATCCTTAGTTGATAACCGAGTCCAAATTGGTGGAAAAGTTACAAGGGGTATGGGTGCAGGCGGAGATCCAGAAGTTGGATCTAGGGCTGCAGTGGAAGATAAAGATAAAATTATGAATGCCCTCAAGGGTGCTGACATGGTTTTTATCACTGCGGGCATGGGGGGAGGAACAGGTACTGGGGCTGCTCCCATCGTTGCTGAAATTGCAAAAGAATTAAAGTGTTTGGTAGTAGGGGTTGTTACTGTTCCCTTTTCAACAGAAGGAAAACGAAGAGGGGATATAGCGAGGGAAGGGCTAAACAATCTAAGGCAGCACGTTGATACGTTGATCACGATAAAAAATGATTCTCTATTGAAAGTGGTAGATAAAAAAGCACCGGTTCAATTTGCGTTTAAGGTTGTTGACGATGTTTTATTGAATGCGGTAAAAGGAATAAGCGATATTATCAATTATGCAGGGATCATCAATGTAGATTTTGCTGATGTAAAAGCAATCATGAAAGACACCGGTGATGCTATCATGGGTGTGGGGGAAGGATCAGGTGACAACCGTGTAACAGATGCTGTTGACCATGCTATCAACAATGTCCTTCTAGAAGAAAGCTCAATAGAAGGTGCTTCCTCCCTTCTCATCAATGTTTCAGGTGGAAAGGATCTTTCCATCAATGATTGGAATGAGGTTTCTCAAATCATCACATCCCAAGTGGACAATAATGCAAATATAATTATTGGTTTGAATGAAGATGAAAGCCTACAGGATAGAATTCGTGTAACAGTTATAGCAACTGGATTTAAAAAAATTTCACATATAATGCCCACTACTTTTCGAAGAGAAACCTTGCGTGACACAAAAGAAAGTGACGTTAAGCCTGCTACAAAGATTGTCAATATCATTGAAAATGAATCTCCACCATCTGAACCGGGAAGAGGAATGAAGCCTCCTAAACCTCAATCGAGTGGATACAACTACAATGAGGATTATGACATTCCAACATACTTGAGACGCAGGGGAGAATAAACCTAAAAAATTCTTGCCCCTTCCGTATCCATTGAAATTATGGACACTGTTGTAGGGGCCTATAGCTCAGTTGGTTAGAGCGGCAGACTCATAATCTGCGGGTCGAAGGTTCGAGTCCTTCTGGGCCCATTTAAAACAATGATCCTTCGATTTTTACTTCACTATTCTTTGTATTGTAAATAACTTTAAAAATTGAACCCCTATAACTTCTATAAAGTTCATAGATATAAATTGTAGATTCTTCTTTTAATACAATTGGAAATTCCATATTTGATATAATTCTTTGGATATCCTGTCTTTCCCTTTTTGTGAGAAATCTCAATGGTTTCATTGTAAATCTATAGATAGGTTCTTCGATTTCCTCTTCTCGGGTGTGTGAGTAAACTCCCTCTTCTTCCTCAATTAAAAGATAATCATCGGTAAAAAAAAATTCAGAAGGGATATATCTGGAATATATAGAGGGAGGGCTTAATTTATGTAGTACAGCCTTTCGATTATTTACATATGATCCAAAGATGGAAACTATCAGAATACAGAGGAACCATCTTATTTTAAAATCTCTCAATAATAGTAAAAGGGAAAAAATAATTGTCAGGAGTGGATTTTGGCTTTTTAAAAGCTGTAGACCATAAAATGAAAAGGAAAACAAAGAGTACTTTTCCTGGCCAAAAAATAAAAAAAACAAAAAAGGAGAAAGGAATAGACTACATAAAAAATGAAAACTTCCTTTTCTATCTTTAGAAGTATAAGAGAGTAGAATGGCTATAAATAAAATCAATCCCAAGTAATTGGTATCAAAAAAACCTTTTTTCAAAGTAAAAAAATAAAAATCGATCAAAGAATGAAAATAAAAGGAGGAATAAAGGAAACTATTGAATAGAAAAAAAACAGAAAGGTTTCTATATTTTTCTTCTAAAGTAGTTCCTTTAAGTGAAAATAAATCATATACTAGTTGAGAAAATAGTGTAAGATGTAGAGTGATGAAAAATGCTTCGGTTAGCATAAGACATTGGAAAAATCGTAATGCGACCAATATAATTTAGCTTTTAAAAAAAATATATTCTTTAATAATGTATTTATGGAACTAATTGAAGTAAAGATTTCCGACATCACACTCACAAATGTAGGTTTTGCAGTATTTTTAAAACCAAAAGAAATTCCGGATTCAAAAGTAGTTCCTATTTTTATTGGTCCACTTGAAACACATGCGATCACGAGTATATTAGATGGAGTTTCTCCACCTAGACCTATGACACATGATCTGATGATGTTAATTGTGCCTGCATTGGGTGGAAAAATCATTAAAGTCACTATAGATGAAATTATAGACAATACCTTTTTTGCAAAGATAACAATTCGAAAGGATGAAGAAATATTACTCATTGATGCAAGACCCTCTGATTCCATTGCCCTTGCTCTGAGGGCAGATGCACCAATTTTCATTACAAGGAACATTTTAGAAGAAGCAGGCGTTTTCATGAAGGATGGGGAAATTCCATCAGAAGGCTCCTCGGAAGAACCTTCATTGCCTTCTACTTCACCAAGGACACCTTTAGAAGTTTTAGAGGAATCACTATCTGTTGCCATAAAGGCAGAAGATTATGAAGCTGCAGCAAAAATTCGAGACCAAATAAAACGGTTTATAGAAAACTCCTAAAAGTTTTCAGGGGACATACTTTTTTAGCTCTTTATCCAAGAGCAACGAATCTTTCCAGTAATAAGAAACTAGATCCCAAAATTTTTTTGAGTGATTTTTAACTATTGTATGACAAAGTTCATGTAGTACTACATAGTATTGAAAATTTAAAGGTAGATTAGCTAAATATTCATTTAAACAAATTCTGTTATCATGTGAGCAACTACCCCAGAGAGATTTCATTTTTCTTATTTTGATTTCTTTGTAATTCATTCCTGTAGTACTGCAAATTTCCTTGGCAAGATTTGTAAAAGTATCTAATGCTATTTTTCTGTTTACTTTTCCTAGGTTCCTAGCGATTATTTTTTCAGATGATTTTGATTTTGTTTTTTTCATCCATTCAAGTTTATCATTTGCAAATTTTATCGCTACATTTACTGGGCAATTGTATGGGAATGAAACTCTGAATTTTCCTTCTGCATATTTGTATTGCAATGAAATATTTTTTCGCCCTTTTTTTCGACTAAGTTCAAGTTCTCCTAATTCAGGATGATAGAATGATTTCATATTTGTTTAAAATTGAAAGTAGTAAAATTGAGGAGATGATACTACTGTATAAATCATAAAACACAAAATCAATACTCCTGCGTATAGCGGAAGCTTAAGATAATTGAAAACATTTGAATTCTTTATATTCGATAAAATTTTAATCTCCTCTAATACCTCATAACCAATTAAAACAAGAACTGGAACAAATATCTTTAGAGAGAACATTTCACCATCCATACCATCCGCAAACGAAAAAATCTGTTTATAAGAAATAAATGTGGAATGCACAGAGTCAGATCTAAAAAAATGTGCTCCCATCATAAATACCAAAAAGCTATAGAGTATTTTCATTGGTTTGGGGATGGGGTCAAAAAAACGATCCCAATTTTTATCCATAAAATATTTCTCAACCACATTTAAAAAACCATTGATAGATCCCCAAATTATGAAAGTCCAATTAGCACCATGCCAAAAGCCACCAATCACTGTTGTTAAAAATAAATTGAACATATTTCTCAGTGGAGAAACCCTATTTCCACCAAGAGTTATATAAACATAATCTTTCAGCCAACTTGATAAAGAAATATGCCACCTTCTCCAAGTCATAGTAACAGAAGTAGCCAGAAAAGGACGCTCAAAATTTTTGGGAATTTCAAATCCTAAAATTTTCCCTGTTCCAATTGCAATATCTGAATATCCTGAAAAATCACAATATATTTGTATAGTGAACAAAAAAAGAGCAGTTAAATTTGAAATCCAATTATAATGTAATGGATTAGAGTATATAGGCTGTATTAAATTAGCAATAGGATCTGCAATGATTGTTTTTTTGAAATATCCAAGTGTAATAATTCCTAGACCAATAAGAACTCTATCGGTATTCCAATATTTTTTTTCATTGAATTGATGGATTAATTCGGATGCCCTCATGATTGGACCTGCAACAAGCTGGGGGAAAAATAATAAAAATAAAGAAAAGTCAAAAAACTTTTTTTCTGGGATTAGCTTTTGTCTGTAAACATCTACGGTGTAAGCAATTGCTTGGAATGTATAAAAAGAAATACCAAGGGGCAAAATAAAACCAAGGGATTCTGGATGCACTTCGTTTGATAATCCAATTAGATTAAAAAAATCATATTCTATATTTCTTAAAAAATCAGCATATTTAAATAGAACTAAAAGACCTAAATTGATAAATAGATTTATATATAAAAATAATTTTTTATATAATTTATTAGGGAATGAATAGATACCTAGAGATGTATAATGTGTTATTAAAAATGAAAAAAACAAAAGGGGAACAAACACAATTTTTAAGCAGGAATAAAAGTATAGGGAAAAATAAAATAATAACCTCTTCTGATTTTTCGATGAACTTTGAAAAAAAATAGGGATTAAAATAAAGATAAATATAAAAAATTGTAAAGAGTTAAATAGCATTTAATGTAAAATTTCCATAGTTTTCTTTTTTATAATATCTAAAACCCACTTATTTCCTATCTCAGTATAATGACCATCTCCAATAATATAGTATGGTCTAGCGTTTATTCTTCCCTCTTCATCTTTCATTAATGACGTGTACTCGTTTAAATCAATAAAATCAATTTTTTCTTTTATAAGAAATTTTTTAAGTGTCATACTATAGTTATAAAATTTATGACTTTTACCTTTTTGTGAGCAGTATGCAGTTTCTATATCAATAGGTGCTAAAAATAGAACTATTTTAATATTATTTTTATTCGCTAAAGAAATGATTTTTTTTGTGGATACATACACCGATTCCGGAATAGGATGTTCTTCATTTTCCCGTTGGCATTCATCTGGACCAAAGATTGGCGGTTGATTTTTGGGAGATTTCGGTGCCCTTTTGAAATCAGATAAATAGCTTTTGAAATATCCAAGTATGCTGGTATTTGGACACTTAAAATCTTTTTGTATATCCATGATGCAATGGTATGTAATATAAGCAGTGTCAATTGGTTGGAGAAAAGTTTCCCGGAAACGATACACCAGTTGCTCTTGGGTAACCTTGGTTGCGAGGAATAAATAGCTATACTTTGATGCTAAAAATTGGTACTTAAAAATTTTTTTTGAAAATGGGTTATTCATTTTGGAATAAAAATTGGCTTCATCAATGTCATCCCCATTGCTAGGGAAGTAATAGAGAAGTTTCAAATTGAGTGTGGGGATTTGTTCGCTTAATTTTCGTTCTATTGCACTGGGACCGTATGCATCCACACCCAGATTGATAGATTGGTAAGAAGTTTCAGAACTGTCTATAAAGCCATCTAGTTCACTGCAGAAGGTATCTTCATCACTCACACCAAATCCCATTGTCACAGAGTCCCCTATGCATCCAATTTGGGGTTTGGTATTGTCAATGGGCTTTGTTCCTCGATACCCCTTTTCATTGGTTGAAAAGTGGATATCAAATACGTTTTGGAAATGAGTGAGTCTGATATTCACATTTGGTTCGAGATCAACTAAATATTCATCATTGTAACTATGGAATTGTTTTTGCAGGCGGTAGAATTCAAAAGCATCAGGCTTGATAATTCTAAGGGCTATTTCTAGAAAAGAAAAAAGGAATATAAAAAAGATAAGGAGTTGTTTAATTTTCATTTTGGAGAAGGAAATTGCTTTCTATGGGCAGAGGCTATCTCTTCTGCTTTGAGTGAGTCTCCACCTATTTCATAGCACAATGCTAAGCTACGGTAGACCAAATATGCGTCATCAGGTAGTTTAAATTGGGAGAGAAGATCAATTGATTTAGTTCTATCTTTTGGATTTTCAGTTTCTAAACAATCAGTGATCAAAAGAATTAATTCATTCATTTCTTTAGAAATCGAAATTGAAATTTCTTTTTGGATTCGTTTGGATTTTGTAAAATCTGATATAAATAATGTAAGATCAATTAGTTTTAAAGGAATTTGGATGCTTCCTGTATCCTTTAAACGTGCATTTTCAAGGTGATAAATTGCTGGTATCACTGAGAATTGTGATTCAGAGAGTAGAAAGCCTATTCTTTCATTTGCAAGTTTGTTATCAGGGTTAATCTTAAATGCTTGGGTATAAGAGTGCAGAGCCTCTGCTGTGTTCCCCTGTTTCTCTTTTTCAATCCCAACCTCTACATAGGTTTGATCTCGATTACAAGAAAAAAATATTGCCAAAAGTATAGTAATTATTATATATATATATTTGGTATAGCTAAGAGAATACTTTATTTGTAGTAGGTATTTCATTGAAATAAAGAAAATTAAATGTTTCAATTTTGATTCGGTTGTTGGGTCGCACATATTAACTAGATTAGATAATTTTTTTGAATTATCTAAAAAAAAATAGAGAAACTTTCTAGTGAGTATGTGTCTAATAAGTTGCACGAGAGATTCTTTTTTTTTTTACATTCTCTCGACAACATAAAAAAAAGATACATAAAAGGTATCCTTCCATCCGACTCTTTTATTGATCAACAAAAATAGAGAGACTGAAAGTTGGCAAGTACGCAGGCAAAATTATTACAGAATTTTCAAGAATACCTATCTGTCGAGAAGGGCTTGAGTGAAAACTCAATATTCTCGTATAGGTATGATTTGAACAAGTTCAAGAGCTATTTGGAGAAGCAGCAGATAGATTTCTTGGAAGTTCAAACAAAAGATATTATGAAATTTCTATTGGAAGAGAAAAATAGGAAGATTTCTTCCAAAACTCTTGCTAGAGAAGTTGTGGCTATTCGCCAATTCTATAAATATCTTCGAGATGAAAAGCAAGTTGATTACAACCCTACAGATAAAATTGGCACTCCAGAAGTTATGCGTGCCATTCCTGATCATCTAACCATTCAGGAAGTAGATGAGCTATTTTTGGCTATTGATGAAGAAAATATTTACGAACTTAGAGATAAATGTATATTTGAACTTCTATACTCAGCTGGGTTAAGAATCAGTGAAGCATGCAATCTTAGAATATCTGATATTGATATGGAAGGTGGCATGATCACAGTAGAGGGAAAGGGGGGTCGCGAGCGTTTGGTTCCCTTTGGGGAAAAGTCCCTAAAGATACTAGTCCATTACCTAGAGAGAAGTAGACCCGAGATTCTCAAAGCTAGACAATGTGAATATCTCTTCGTTTCAAAAAAAGGATCCTACATAAATAGAAAGTCAGTGTGGAGGCTATTAAATATCTATATTAAGCGTACTGGAATTAACAAAAAAGTAACCCCACATACATTGAGACACTCTTTTGCAACCCATTTATTAGAAAACCATGCCAATTTAAGAGAAGTGCAGGAACTCCTCGGTCACATTGATATTTCTACCACCCAAATCTATACTCATATGGCTAATAAAACTCTCAAGGAAGTTCATAAAAAACATCATCCACGTGGATGATGTTATGAAAGAAATAATAATTACAGATCTCCAGAAAAATTATGGTATAGGAAATTCTGCCATAAAAGTATTGCGGGGAGTTAATCTTGTAATACCAGAAAACCAATTTGTAACACTAATGGGAGCGAGTGGCTCTGGAAAATCAACACTTCTTCATATTTTAGCTGGGATTGATAGACCTGACTTTGGTGATGTAAACATGTTTGGGAAGTCTTTGGTATCGATGAATGAGGATCAGATTACAAAATATCGAAGAGAATCGATTGGAATTATATTTCAATTTTTTCATTTGCTACCATACCTTAGTGCATTAGAAAATGTTTCCCTTCCACTTTATTTATCTGGTAAAGGTAAAAAGGAAAGTCATTTCAAAGCAATTGAAGCACTGGAATCGGTTGGGCTTAGAGATCGTGTTTCCCATAAGCCATCTGAACTCTCGGGTGGTGAGCAACAGAGAGTTGCAATAGCTCGAGCAATTGCACCTTCACCCTCTCTTATTTTAGCAGATGAACCAACGGGTAATCTGGATTCAGAGAATGCAGCAGCCACACTAAAACTATTATTGGATCTCCAAAAATCTAAAAAGTTAACATTATTTATGGTTACCCACGACAGTGCAATTGGAAATATGGGTACAATGAAAATTAGAATGAAAGATGGAAACTTGGCAAGTTGGGAATCATAAATATTATTAGAATATTTCTTCTGGAATATTATAGAACTCATAAATTAAAAAGTTTATTTTCATTCATTGGAATATCTCTGGGGGTTGCCCTTTTTATTACAACTAATCTAAATGGTAGAAGAGCAGAGAGATCCCTGATTGATTTCTCAACTGGGTATTTAGATAGCAGATTTAAACTAAGATTGTACCACACAGACCCTACCGTAGGAATCAATCCTAACTTATTATTTAAAATATATAACAATGAAGACTTTAGATGGATTGAGTCAATTTATCCAAGATTACAAAAAAATTTATTTTTAAATGATGGTAAAACTACTCATAAAATAGTATATATTGGATTGGATTTTTTTCAAGAAAGTTCTCATTTTAAAAAATCTGAAATCGATGAAGAAAATGGAAATCATTTTTTATTAAATTCATACTTTAGTCCTTCAGCAAAAAAACTTATTTTAAAGAGTAATACAAATATTACATATAGGGATAATTCTCTCATTTTTAATAATCAAAAATGGATAGATGCAGATGGAGGTAATTTTATAATAGAGGATCTCTCCCTCTCGGAGGAGAGATTTGGAGATACCAATTTAAAGTACGATTATTTGCTAATCAATGGGGAATGCTTAAGTGAAGAGATAGCTGCCCTTAGAATATTTTTGTCTTCAATAGATAAGGGTTTGAGTATTGAAACTCCAGAGGAAATTCGTGAAAGAGCAGGGAGTGCATTAAAATCATATAATTTAAATTTAATTATTATATCTATGATATCTGTGATAATTGCCTTTTTTATGGTCTCAAATACAATGTCGGGGATTTATATTTCTAGAAGAAAAGAATTGGGAATATTAAGATCATTGGGAACTACTCCCATCCAAGCTTTAATGTTATTTCAGTTGCAAGCATTGGTATTGGGTTTTTTTGGTTCTGGATTTGGAATATTTTTAGGGACTTACATGGCTGGTTATCGTTTTTTTAGTGGCGAATTAACGGTAAGTGATACATCACAAGCAGTTAGTTATACATTTGTTCCAAATTTATTAGTATTGATAGGATTTATAATTGGGATGGGGGGATCATTTTTTTCTGCACTTGTTCCGTCTATTCGATCATATAAATTGTCTCCACTTAGTATAATCAGAGAAAATACAAATAAAAATGATAATATAAATCCCAAGTTTATTTTTATCCTAGGATTGTTACTATTAGCGCTTTCTTATCCAATTGCACATATTCAAACTAATATTGGTTTCCCATTATTTGGTTTAGTTGCAATTGGAATGATCGTTATAGGTGAGACTATTCAATTTCCTTTTTATTTTATGTTATGTACTACTATTTTTCAGAGGATATTATTATTTGCAGATAAATCTTTTTTAGAAATAAGAATAGGGCTTGAGGAAATTTATCAAAATTCAATCAAAAATACCTTAACTGGAGCTGCACTTATGTTGGCTGTATCCTTGGTCATATCCCTTTCCCAGTTAACAGAGAGTTATAAAAAATCAATACTGGATTGGACAGATGAAGAATTCCCATACCAATACTCAATAGTAAACTCTAGAGATATCCAAGAAGGAACAGGTGAAGGAATTAATTTAAGGCTTCGTGAAGAAGTAAATAAAATATCTGAAATATTGGAATCAGATGTATTTATTTTAAATAATAAAATAGAATCTGAGGGTAAGATATATTTAATTCATGGATATGATATGAATCTTGCCAGAAATAGAGATCTATCTCGCAATGGAAAATCCATTTATCCAGATAACTTCTCAAGTGGAGTTTTTATTTCCTCTAACATGGCTTTTTTGGGAAATAAAAAGGTTGGAGATTTTATTGAGCTACCTACTAAAAATGGTAAAAAACTTTTTCCAATTCTTGGAATTAGAGAACATTTTTTTTCTGAGAGTGGTACGATAATGACAGATGAATCCCTATATGAAAGGGAATTTAATTTAGATATATATCGTGCGATACGATTTAATTTTCATCCAGGAATGGAAAAAGTTGGAATAGAAAAAATAAATAATCTTATAAAAAAAGAAAAAAATCTTATGATTATGAGTTCACTTGATTTAAAGAAAATATATCTAGAGGGAACAGAGAAAGTATTTAGTGTATTGGAATCATTGAAAGTTACTGCTTGTATTATAGCTCTAATATCTTTGTTCTCATCTATTTTACATAGTATGGGGGATAAGATGAAATTATTTGGAACACTTAAGAGTTTAGGTGGTTCAATGCACCAGCTCTCAATCATCATATTCACTGAAAACTTATTTTTATCTCTTTTTGGAAGCATTGCAGGAATAGTTTCTGCACTCCTATTAGGACCAATTATTTTGGATGTGATCAATAAGAATGCATTTGGATGGACTTTAAAGGTTGTATACCCATATAAAATAATGATATTATTTATAGTTATGTCCCCAGTTGTGGCATTTCTAGGTACCATTTATCCATATCTTTTACTCAGAAAAATTAGCTTGCGTGAAGTGCTGAGTTATGAATAAGTATATTTCGATTAAGGTTTATCACATAACCATCGAAGATAAAAATTAGAAAGATATGGCCTCTTCTCTTAAACAAATCCAAGAAATCGCATACTTCATAAAAGAGGAAAATGTTAGGGGTAGGGAAAGAATACCTACATCTGACACAATAATTAAGAAGTTTGCAGGTCAATTTGAGAAATCTCCAGAAGAGATTTTTAAGTACATGGAGCAACTAAAGGAAACCCACTTTATATTCTCCTTTGCAGTGGTAGTAGAAGATCCTGCGCTTTTCGTGCAACCTATCTATGCTTATGTATTTTCAGACCAAAATATTGTGACTGATTTAAAGCATATCTCTGAGATGAAGCTCGCATCTATGTATGAGAATATGTTTTATAAAAAGAAATCTGGAGTCCAAGCTGCAAAAGATCTTATGCAGCGTATTAAAGATTTTAATAATACAGATATAGGAAGAGTAATCTATGAAGTAAATTATCTCAATGAATATTTACGCATCATACAAACCAATGCATTTGAATACACAGATAGTTGGAAAAAAGAAAAGTTATTAAAATTATATAGATCGGAAGCTGATGCTTCCAATAGTCAAAACTCCGCATTAGATTTAATGGGAAAATCGGATTTAAATTCGAAAAAAGAATTAGTAAATTCTAAGTGGGGAAGGGCTGTTCACCAGTTCAGTGTTCAATTTTTAATTCGTATTCATTTTAGGAAATATGAGTTTGATGTTGTTAGAAAATTATTAATGACAGGTAAGATAACTGAACTTGAAGATTTTGTATATATTCGTAATACAGTTAAAGAGCTGGAAAAAATGAACAATGGTGATCCAATTTTAAAGTATCATTCTGATAAGCTCTTAGAACTTAGAAGAATAGCTCAGGCAAAAATAAATATTTTTAGAAAAAATCAAGTGGGCGCTACTGTTGTTTCATTTTAATTAAAAACTGTTATTAATTGATAACTTAAAAATAAGATTAAAATTATCATAATTCTTCTTGCAGTTCTAGAGGGGATTCCACCTTCTAGCTTATCTTCAGAAATATGTTGGATCATAAAAATAGTATTTAAATTTATTATTACATATAAAATATCTATTGTAATCTTACTATCTTCAATTGTTGTTAAGAAATATGTTATTAAACTTGGAAGGTAAATAATAGAAAATTTAATTAGAATTAATATTATATTTCTTTTTATAAGTGATGGAATAATTCCAGATGCTTTTTCTAGTTCTTTTTCAAATAAATCCATATTTTCAATGCAGAAATAAGTTAATTTGTTTTCTCCAAAATCTAAAATAATTCTATCATAACCAAATAGCCTATCTTTTTTAATAGCTTTTAGTTCATTTAAGTTTAGGTCGGTGCAAGAGGAATTAGAACCATACAATTTTAGTACAGAGTGATCAATTTGAAATGCAGTTTCTGAAAAAATATGCATTTGTCTTTTGAAATTTCGAAAAAATATAAAAATAAAAAAAGAAAGTAAAAAAACCACAACAGATAGATAAGTTGAATTTTTTTCGGGCATACGAAAATAGCTAAGAAAAAGAATAGAAGAGTTTAGTGAGAACAATATTATATATTTATAAATTACTCGATTTTTTAATAGAGGAATGTCTAACTTAAATATTTGAGAGATGGATTTACTCATATATAAATTTAAAATAATAAGAATCTATACTATGACAAGTATTTTATTCAAGTTCTCTAAGTCTTCTCTCAATTGTAGATTGTTTTATCTTAAAAAAAATAGGATCATAAGGAGATTCCATAACCTTTTTGTATGTTTCTCTTGCTTGGGCTTTCTGGAAGGTTTCATACATTAAATTTGCTACTAATAAATTATAGTCACTTGAAACTGTCCATACTTCCTTTTCTGGTTTGAGTGATTTCAAAATCTCGAGAGATTTTTTAGTTTTTCCCTGAGATAGAAAAATTTTTACCAAGCAGAGGGATCCATGAAATGATAGTGTTTCTCCAGGTTTTGGGACTCCAAATTCTTTGTAGGCGTTCACATTTTTAGAAGCCAAAGAAAGTGAGCAGAGAGCATATTTTGGTTCTTCTTCAAATCCACTTAGCTTTATTGCTTGTTTATAGGAACTCTCCGCATTTCTATCATCTTGCATGGCTTCATATATTTTTCCCATATTGAGATGTGTTCTATAGTATTCAGGAACCAAAGAAATTGCTTTTCTAAACTCTTCTAGGGCAGAAGCCATATTTCCCTCAATCGAAAGAATTCTACCCAAATTATAATGAAATGGAAAATAGATTGGATTTGCTTTTACTCCTTCTAGAAACATTTTTTTAGCAGTTTCAAAACTTTCTTTATCCCTTTTTTCTAGGAGGGCAAGTGCTTTGTTGTTGAAGTCCCCTGTATTTTGAATTGTATCCCCTCCATAGGTAAAACTCACCAAAGACTTAGGAGGTTCACTCTGAAATCCCTGACCCCTTGCTTCAATAAAATCTTGTGATGTTCGAATATAAGTCATTCCGGGAAGTTCATTGGTTGGGATTTCTTTTTTTAAGATAATAGGGAAGCGATCTTCTCCAATTTTAATCATTTCCTCTTGGGAGAAGGAAGCAGTGGAGGGAAATAAAAATTGTAAAAAAAAGAAAACTTGAAACAGTGGAAGATAGGTTTGCATGAAAGAAAGTCTTGTTACCATTGATAATCTCACTATTACTATCGGCTTAAAAACAGTTTTTAAAAGCATGTCCTTTTCTATATACGGAGGAGAGTCCGTCCTTTTGACTGGTGAAAATGGAAGTGGGAAGTCAACACTATTAAAAGCAATTTTTAGCGGTCAGGATAAAAAGCAAATCCAGTGGAATAAAAAGAGTGAAAGGGACAGAGTGTCCTATTTGGGCCATGAGTTAGGTTTGTATACATCCCTAACCTTAGAGGAAAATCTAGAATATTTTTCCGGAATTTCGAAGAAGCCTATTTCCAAAACTAAACTCATTGGTATAACAGAAAAATTTGGTTTGGAGAAAAGGGTTAAAGATCCTGTTCATACATACTCCGAAGGAATGAAACGAAAGGCTGGAATCATAAGAGCTTTGTTGGTGGATGCGGAATTGCTTTTAATGGATGAGCCATTCAATGGATTAGATTCAAACTCGGTTGGTATTTTATTCAATTTGTTGATGGAAGTCGGAAAAAGTACTACATTTATAATTGTATCTCATGAGATTCAAAAAATAAAATCTATAGTAAATCGTCATCTTCACATTCAACATGGAAGAATAAGTGAAATCAATGATTAAATCAATTTTAATTAAAGAGCTACTAATTACAGGTAAAGCTAAGAATGGAATTTATTCTCTTTTTACACTTATTTTAACTTTTATTTTTATTTTTCATTATACCCTGGAAAGAAATAATAATCTTTCAATAGATTCTTTAATTGGATTGAAATGGGCTATAATTTTTTTATTATCCTTTATATTTATAGGTCAGTCCATCTGGGAAGAAAGAGAGAGTGGGGCTATCAGGATAAATTCAGTTTATTTACCTGCCTGGGTCTTTTATTTATCTAAGTCTTTCGTAGTATTCACTATTCTATTTATAATAAATATACTAATTGTATTTCTTTTTTATATCTTTTTTAAATCTATGAAAATTGATTCATTGGTAGATGTATTTAACCAAATAGTATTTTTATTTCCTGCCGGACTTTCTTTGTCACTTTTAGGTGTGATGCTTTCACAACTCAGCCATGCTACAAGGTTAAAAGAAGTTATACTACCTGTTCTATTGATTCCACTTTCCATTCCTGTTCTATTGTTTGGAATGGAAGCGGAGAGAAACTTAATTCTTTTTTCTGGAAGTATTTTAAAACCCTTTGTAATTTTGTTTGCATTTAGTATATTTTATGGTTCACTTGGTGTATTGGTGCAGGAACTTACGAATGATTTTTAAAAAGGATTAAAAAAATGAATAAAGACGCTCTTTTTATAAAATATAATTTAAATCTTACTTCTAAAGAATATTTTCTTTATTTTTTATTTCTTATACTCTTCCCATTTGCGGTGCTTTTGAGTTTGAACTATCCAAATGTAATACTAGACCAAGGTACAGCACATAGAATATTCTATTTTCATGTTTCTGTTGCATGGGTAGCACTCTATGCACCATTTTTTTCTATGATATTTGGTATTTTTTACTTGTATAAGAGAGATTTAAGCTTTGATATTCTCTCTGCGAGTATGGCTAAACTTGCTTTTTTGTTTTCTATTTGTGTACTTTTTTCAGGCCCGATTTGGGCAAATAGTGCGTGGGGAGTTCCCTGGGATTGGACTGATTCAAGGCTTCAATCCTTTTTTGTTTTAGTAATAAGTTTACTAAGTTATTTTATTCTAAGAGGACTTATCATTGATATTCATAAAAAAGCATTGGTTTCAGCGATTATGACACTTTTTGCTTCTGTCAACTCTGTTCTTACATGGGGTGCAATACGATGGATGGATAATCCAGGAAATCATCCAGGTTCTGTTTTGGGGAAAGGTGGTATGGACATTGATATGAAAATTACATTCTGGATCAATATAGGTGCATACCATACTTTATTTCTACTCTTCTTTTTTATAATTTATAGAAATGATAAAATTAATTTTTTACTTGAAGAGCTAAGGGTTTATGAAGAGTGATCTTGGGGACGGAAGTGCTGATTTGCATTCAACAGACAATTGTACTTCATTTTCACGCAAACATTTTATAATTTTTCCTTCTCCAGGCCTTACTTCTAAACAAAATTTTTGTATATCATCCTTACAGAATTTTGATAAATTTTTAACTTTTTCATCAAATAATTCTTTGTTAGCTTTACACGCAGGTGAAAGTTTATCAAAATTTTCACTCATACATTTTCCCCGTTCTAAACCATGCAATTCTCCACAGAATTTGATCGCATCTTCCTTACATGCACCTTTGGTAAAATCTGCAAGTACAGGAATTGTGAATATGAGAATTAATATTTGAATGGTTGAAATCATTTTTCTTACCTACTTTATCATATTAAAAAATTTATAGCTTCATCAAAATAGATCATTGGATATAATATTCACAAATGAGGCAAATATGCTCTTGGATCATCCTTATTATTTAGTTGAACCTATATAACTCATTTGTATAAGATCACTATTTAGACTATTTTTATTATAGGAAAAATGAAGAAAATTAGAAATGAAATATCTACGAGAAATAAAAAAATAAAAACATGGTGATAATTATACCAATTTGATTTTTAATTCTTGTGTACTTCTATTTCCTCATCTAGTTTCCGTATAAACTATGTACAAATAAGGGATGTCTTTGGATATTAAAAATAAACTAACAAATAAAATCCTTCATCTTTCAATTCCTGTTCTTTTGGGAATGATTAGTTATACGGCCATCCAAGTTTCTGATACCTATATGGTAGCTACTTTGGGAGAAGAAGCTATTGCTGCAACAGGGATTGGAGGATTGGTTTATTTTACAGTGCTATCTTTTTTAATGAATGGTTCAGTGGGTATCCAAATTCTAACTAGTAGGCGGTTAGGGGAAAAAAGAGACTCGGCAATAGGAAAAATATTAGTAACAATTTTGGTTTCAGGGCTTTTCATTGGAATACTAATTTCCTTTATAGGTTCTTTCTTTTCTGAAAACTTAATTTTATTAATCTCTGAAAATGAAAGCATCACTGCAAATGCAACAAAGTATTTATCCATTCGTTTTTTAGGGACTGTATTTTTTGTATTACTTTATGTGTTACGAGGATTTTTTGACGGACTTGGTCAAACCTTCATTGGGATGATAGCTGCATTTGTAACCATGTTTTCAAATATATTTTTTAATTGGATTTTTATATATGGTAATCTGGGTATTTCAGCTATGGGTGTTGAGGGTGCTGCAATTGCTTCTTCTCTCGCGGGAGCCCTTGGGTTTTTGGTATTTTTATGTTTTTTATTCCAAAAGAAGATAAAAGTTCTCATTCAACTCTCAGGGTTCTCTATGGATTGGGAAGTTATAAAAAATACATTTTCAATAGGATTTCCTTCCGCTTTAGATGGATCCCTTACAAATATTTCTTTTTTAATTTTCAACAAAATTGCTGCCCTCATCAGCGTCAGCAGTGTGGCTGGAAGTCAGATTATATTTTCAATCCTAACCATTTCTTTTATGCCAGGAATGGCTTTTGGGGTCGCTGCTACAACTATCTTAGGAAGTGGGATGGGTTCCAAAAAATTCCATTTGGCAGAAGCTGGAACGTATAGATGTGCAAAATATTCGGCTATTATAATGGGTGCCTTAGGGTTAATTTTTATTGTTACAGGTAAAGAAATAATTTTCCTGTTTGGGAATAACATTGGATTGGTGGAGGAAGCATATCCAGCATTGGTAGCAGTATCATTGATCCAAATAGGGGATGCTTACCACATGGTTTTAGGGGCTGCACTTAGAAGTGCGGGATTTATTTTATGGGTTCCATTGGTCTATTTTTGTGTTTCCTATTTTATTATGCTTCCTATAGCTTATATTTTAGGTATAGTTCTTGGATTTGGAACCACCGGTCTATGGTCTTCTATATCTATTTGGTTGCTATGCCTTTTCAGTATTTTTCTCTGGAAATTTAAGCAGGGCACCTGGAAGCAAAAAGTAATTTAAAATTTTAGGGAGAAAAACTTGAAACGAGCTCTGATTACAGGTATTACAGGACAGGATGGGTCTTATTTAACTGAGTTTTTATTAGAAAAAGGGTATGAGGTTCATGGAATTGTGCGAAGGGCAAGTATGTTTAACAGGGGCAGATTGGAACATCTCTTGGTTAATCCCAAATTAAAACTTTGGTATGGTGACCTGACAGATTCAAGCAATCTAAATAGAATTTTAGAAAAAGTTCTGCCCGAAGAAATCTATAATTTAGCTGCCCAATCCCACGTGGGCGTCTCCTTTGAAGTTCCTGAATACACTGCCGAGGTAGATGCTGTGGGAACTCTCCGTTTTTTAGATGCTATAAAAGACAGTCATTTGAATACTAAGTTTTACCAAGCCTCTACTTCTGAGCTTTATGGGAAAGTCCAAGAAGTTCCCCAAACAGAAACAACACCGTTCTATCCTAGATCCCCCTACGCAGTAGCAAAATTGTATGCCTATTGGATTGTAGTAAATTATCGGGAGGCATTTAACATACACGCCTCTAATGGTATTTTATTTAACCATGAATCCCCTAGAAGGGGTGAGAATTTTGTAACACGAAAAATTACTTTGGGTGTAGCTAAAATAAAAGCTGGATTAGAAAAAACAATTTTTCTAGGAAATCTAGATGCAAAAAGGGACTGGGGATACGCCCCCGATTATGTGAAGATGATGTGGATGATGCTACAACAAAAAGATCCCGATGACTATGTAGTGGCAACCAATGAAATGCACACAGTAAGGGAGTTTACAGAAAAATCTTTCCAGGTAAGTGGGGTAGATATTGTTTGGGAAGGTACTGCAGAGCAAGAGATTGGGATTGATAAAAAAAATGGTAACAAAGTAGTAGCAATTGATCCACGGTTTTATAGACCTACAGAAGTGGAACAGCTCCTGGGAAATCCAAAAAAAGCTAAAGATAAATTGGGATGGGAACCCACTGTAAAATTCAATGAATTAGTCGAAATAATGACCAAAGCGGATTTAAAGCTTTTTGGTGGAAAGTGAGTGGAGGCTCTATGAAACTACTAATTGTTGACGATTCCTCCATCATGAGAATGGTAATACAAAAAGCCCTTGCTGAGATTCCAGATTTAGAAGTGGTAGGGCAAGCTGGAGATGGAAAAAAGGCTCTAGAAATATTCAAAGAAAAACTACCCGATATTGTGACAATGGATATTACAATGCCGGAGATGGATGGATTGACTTGCATGGAAGAAATTCTAAAAATAAAAAGTGATACAAAGGTCTTGGTAGTGACTGCACTCACGAAGGATGGAACATCTATTCAGGCCATTAAAAAAGGCGCAAAGGGCTTTATAACAAAGCCCTTCACAGTTGAACAAATGAAGGAAGCATTCACTAGGATATTGAGTTGATGCAGAATTTTGGATTTATATTTCAAAATTCTTTAGAGCAATATTTTAAAAAAATAAAATTACCCCCCCCTCAAATTCATTTAAATCCATTTAATGAAAAGTTTCAATTTTTAGAATTTAGTTCCCTAATTGTTTTTTCAGGTTCCCAGAAAGGTTTTTGTTTGGTCACTGCAGATATTCATTTTTTACAGCTGATTGGGCATTCACTTTTACAAGAAAAAATTACAGATGCAGAAATTTTAGACAATATAATATGTGAATTTGCCAATGGAATATCAGCAAATGCAAGTAGGGATATGCAAGATGATTATGATATCCTTCCTCCAATTCAAAATATGGAAAAAATTTTAGAAGTAATAGGTAGTGGAGATGTTATAATCAATCAATTAATTATCAATACCGATCATATAAAATGTATGGTATATATAGGACAACAATGAGTCTTGTCGATGATAGATTTGCCGGATCTAAAATATTAATTATTGATGATAGCAAAACCAGCCTTTTTCTGATGAAAAAAATGGTATTGGCTTCTAATTTTATTCCAATCGTATTTCAAAAAGGCTTAGATGGAATAGAGTATCTAAAATCTGAATTAGTTGATATCATCCTGACAGCGTATCACTTAAGTGATATGACTGCAACTGATTTAATCAAAACTGTAAAAGAAACATATAACAAAGATATCCCATTCATAATTATTAGTGGTGATGATTCAGAAGAAACTGTGATTGAGGGGCTATCGAATGGAGCAGATGAATTTCTCTCCAAACCTATCCTCCCAAGTATTTTAAAGCTTAGGGTCAATTCAATCTTACAAAAAAGAATTCATGAAAAACAGGTTTTGAGCTTAAATGAAAAATTAAAAAAAGAGAAATCACTACTCACGAAATATTTTAGTGATGATCTTGTGGAAGAAATTCTAAATGAAACGATAATTCCAGATGTGGGAGGTGTGAGTACAAGTGTCAGCATACTTTTTTTTGATCTCAGAGGATCTACAGCCCTCTCTGAAGGAATGAGTCCCGCAATCTTTGCTGAATTTTTAAGTAGCCTGTTTACAGATATTATGGATATAATTTTTGCAAATAAAGGTTCTGTGAATAAACTTTTAGGAGATGGAATCCTTGCCACATTTGGAGTTCCTTTTAATAGCGATGAGGATATTCCAAATTGTTTGAATTGTGCCATCTCCATTGAAGAGTACTTTCAAACTGTCAATTCAATTGGGAATCCATACACAAACCAATCCATTGGTTTTGGTATTGGAATAGCCAGTGGGAAAGTATTTGCGGGGAATGTGGGTTCTTTCCGCAGAATGGAGTACACTGTGATGGGCGAAACTGTAAATATTGCCAGTAGGCTAGAAACAACTACTAAGGATGTTGGAAAAACAATACTTGTAGATGAAACAACTTGCAAAGGAGCAGGGCAAGGCTATAATTTTTCTCAACAATCAGTTAATTCTGTGAGAGGAAAAAAAGGAAAAATAGAAATTTATTCATTGGATGGAAAAAAAAAGTAAATTCAAAGTTGGTAAACTAAGGTTTTTTTGTTTGTTCTATGTAAATTTTCAATGAAGTTGTGGTTCAATCCCAAATCTGTACTAACTATTTTTTAAAAAGAAAATTCTTGCCCTAAAACTGTATTTACATAGAGTGATAAATTAGATATTTTGGATAAAAGAAATGAAACTTTAGAGAAAATCTTATATTATACGTATGATTTTGCTTAAATATTGTACAAATTCAAATAGAGCTATTTCTAAATACAATTGACTCTATTCTAAAAATTTTATTTTTTTAAACGTACGTTAATTATTTTGAAAGACATAAAAGGTTCATTGTAATAAAACTGGCAATTGCACTGGCAATTTATCAGAAAGACAAAGTGTTGTTTGTGGAAAACATTTTTTAAAAAACTTTAGGATTGATAATGAAAGATAAAGCAATTTTGTGTGTAGATGATGAAAAGGTAGTGCTAGATAGCTTAAGAGACCAATTAAGAGCTAATTTTAAAGATGCTGTTATTCTTGAATTTGCAGAAAGTTCTGACGAGGCATTAGAGATCATAGATGAGTTAAATGAAGATGAAATCAAAATTTTACTCATCATCAGTGATTGGTTGATGCCTGGTATGAAAGGGGATGAGTTTCTCAGTCGAATCCATAAAAGATTTCCCAAGATCACAAAAGTTTTACTTACAGGGCAGGCAGATCCCCACGCCATAGAAAAAGCAAAATCCAGTGAATATTTAAATCATCTTTTGCAAAAGCCCTGGGATTCTGCTGAAATCATAAAAATCGTTAGAGAGGCTGTTGGAGTCGCGTAAAAAAAATAAAAAAACCATTTTGCCTCTATAACTCATGATAAACAATGGGCGTGATGACTACACCTAAATCCCAATCCTTCTTTCTTTTTACTCTCTTCTTAGGTTTCATTGGTGCTATACTCTCTTTCCTTCTCATTCGAGAATTTTATGGTACCAGTGGAGATTTTGTTAATTCCCTTTGTACAGTCAGTGGGGGCGACAATGGATGCGAAAAAATAGCGCAATCAGATTTTTCCGGCATCCGAAATCTACCCTTTGCGGGAGATATCCCCATTGCCCTTTTTGGGTTTGCATTCTATGGAGTTATTTTGGGTACCTCTTATTTGGGCTTAAAGGGAACGAGGGAAGCAGGAGACGGATATTTAAGTATACTTCTTCTACTTTCCCTATTTGGTTTTGCAGTTGATTTAGTTTTGTTCTCGATCATGGTTTTTGTTGTGAAGGCTATATGCCCACTCTGTATATCAACCTATGCAGTTACCCTCTTATTGGTAATTAAATCCTATCGAGAAATTCAGTCTAGGGAAGGTTCTAAAATGATCGAGTTTTTGAAATCAAATATTACATTCAATTTAAAATCTAATACATTAAATTATCTTATTATAATTCTTTTTTTCTTAACTTGTGGGATTGGTGGAGGAAAATTCCAATTTGGGCAAGGCAGTGCAACTAAATTGGGAGAAGAGGGGGATAAGTCCACAATTCAGAAAAAAATTGAATCCTATGAAAAGTCACCTCTCCTAAAATTGGAAACCAAAGGAATCCCATTCATAGGGGATGAAAAATCGCCTATCACCATTGTAAAGTATGCGGATTTTAATTGCGGGCACTGTATGCATACAAGCATTCTCTTGAGGCAAATTCTTCAAGAATATGCTGGTCTAGTAAAAGTATATTATAAAAATTTCCCATTAGATGGAAATTGTAACCAATTGGTTAGTAGAAAGTCTCCTGATGGAAGTAGTTGTATTGCAGCCAGTGCTTCCATATGTGCAGCACAGCAGAATAAATTCAAAGCTGTATACGAAGACTTATACTCTGATACCGAAAAAGGTATCAGGCACTCTACTCTATCCGTAATAGACATTGCTAAAAAAGCCAATGTTTCATTACCTAATTTTAATACTTGTATGTCATCAAAAGATGTTGTGGAAGCTATCAATCGTGATGTAGAAGAAGCAAGGATCTTAGACATAAAAAGTACACCTTCTTTATTTATAAACAATAGAGCAATTGATCCAGGTACCCCAGATCCGGTATTTTTAAGGGCACTCTTATCAAACCTAACAAAGAAGTTATAAAATGAATGAAGCTGAAGAACAAAATGATTTAATACTCCAACGTATTGAAAAAATTGAAGATTTGAAAAAGAGAGGAATCAATCCATACCCCAATCGATACTTTCCTAACTCTTCTTCCAAACATCTCTTAGATTCATTTGATAGGCTCACCATTGGAACTGAATCTGATAAGACTTTGTATAAATTAGGTGGAAGGCTTCAGTCTAAGAGAGTGATGGGAAAAGCAAGCTTTGCTCACCTAAAGGACAAAGATGGACTTATCCAATTGTATGTAGCAAAGGATTCATTGGGTGATGACTCTTATGCAATCTTTAAGACATTAGATTTAGGAGACCAAATAGGTGTGGAAGGATACTTATTTAAAACCCAAAAAGGTGAGATTTCCCTTCATCTAACTTCCCTTGTTCTGCTTGCAAAATGTGTAAGACCATTGCCTGCTGTTAAAGAAAAAGATGGGGTCATCTTTGATGCTTTTAGTGATAAAGAGCTCCGTTATAGAATGAGATATGTTGACTTGGTTGTAAATGATTATGTGAGAGATACATTTATCAAAAGAAGCCAGATCATTGCTGAAATTAGAAAATTTTTTATTAACGAAGGATTTTTGGAAGTTGAAACACCTATGATGCAACCCATAGCGGGAGGTGCTGCAGCCAAGCCATTTACCACGCATCACAATGCCCTAGATATGAAATTGTACTTGAGAATTGCACCTGAGCTTTATTTAAAAAGGTTAATTGTTGGTGGGATGGATCGAGTTTTTGAGTTAAATAGAAATTTTAGGAATGAAGGAATTTCTATAAAACACAATCCAGAGTTTACAATGATGGAAGCCTATATGGCCTACGGTGATATGGAAACAATGCTCCATCTCACCGAAAAACTTTTTGTCCAAATTGCCGAAGCCATTGGCATAGGTTTGAAATTTCCATATGGAGAGTACGATATTGATATCACACCTCCCTGGAAAAGAAGTAGATATTCTGATATTATATTGGAGTATTCAGGAATAGATTTTGAAAAAATAACATCTTTGGATCATGCCAAAAAAGAAGCAAGAAAAATAGGAGTCGATGCTATGGATTGCGTCTCCATTTGGAAAGTTGCAGAAGAAGTATTTTCTGAAAAAGTAGAGCCCAATTTAATCCAGCCTATTTTTATCACAGACCAACCCAAAGAGCTCTCACCATTGGCAAAGTCGCGAGAAGATAACCCTAGATTTGTAGAGCGTTTTGAACCTTATATCGTAGGAAGAGAGATGGGAAATGCATTCTCGGAGCTAAATGATCCTTTTGACCAAAAAGCAAGATTTGAAGAACAAGTCAGAGAACGGGAAGCGGGTGACGAAGAAGCTTTTATGATGGACTTAGACTATGTAAGAGCATTGGAATATGGAATGCCCCCTACGGGAGGCTTAGGAATCGGTGTAGATCGTTTGGTCATGCTTTTTACGAACAGTCCCTCCATTCGAGATACTATATTTTTTCCACTCATGAGACATGAATAAAACTTATTTCCTATTTAGAAAAACTAAGTTGCATTTTTTATTATGGTTTGAGTAAATAAAGTTTTAAGAAATGGCCAAATACAAACCACTAATTCTTTGCGTAGATGATGAATCAATCATTCTAGACAGTCTTAGTTTTCTATTTCGAAATTCATTTGATGATAAATATTCTACTGAGTTTGCAGAAAGTGCAGATGAAGCATTAGAACTCATAAAAGAATTGTTGGCAGAAGATAAAGAGGTTGCAGTCATTGTTTCAGATTACCTTATGCCAGGAATGAAAGGGGATGAGTTTCTAATCAATGCACATAAACTTCTTCCAAATGTAAAAAAAATTCTACTTACGGGACAGGCAGATTTCAAAGCTGTGACCAATGCTATCAACAGTGCAGATCTTTATAGATATATCTCTAAGCCCTGGCAAAATGAGGATTTAATTTTAACTATTCAGGAAGCATTGAAAAGTTATAACCAAGATGTTCTTGTTGAATTACAAAATAATCAACTTGCAGAAAAAAATAAACTTCTAGAAGAACAAAATACCAATCTTGAATTTAAAGTAAATGAAAGGACAAAAGAATTAAATTTAACTTTGGATACCATTCGAAGAGATATGCAATTAGCAAAAAAAATCCAAGAGAGTACTCTTACATACAAATTAAATCCAGAGGATGGTATCAAAATTTGTACTACATATATACCCATGACAGAAGTAGGAGGGGATTTTTATAATATAGGTAAACCTTATGAAGGAGTTTATAGAATTTTTTTAGCTGATGCAACTGGGCATGGTGTCCAAGCAGCATTGATAACAATGGCTATCAAGGGAATTTATGACACGATCAGAGACAATGTAAAAGATCTTTCTGAACTTGCGAAGGTATTTAATCAAAAATTTATTGAAAAGTATGGTTCTTTAAATACATTTTTTACAGGCATTATTTTGGATGTACACTACAATGAGAAAGTTCTTAGATATGTTTCCTTTGGCCATCCGCCATGTATGTTAGTAAGGGGAAAAGAGGTTGAATACATTGAGAAAACTGGTAGGATGATAGGAATTAACTATACATCTGAATATAGAGTAGATGAAAAAAAAATGCAAAGTGGTGATAATATTTATATTTACACGGATGGAATTTTTGAGCAGTTCAATGCAGAAAAAGAGGAGTTTAGTGAAGAAACACTTTATCGATATATTAAAGAGTACAACTCTCTAGGATCTGAAGAGTGCATCCAGCAGATCCTTCAAAAAGTTTACGATTTTTTAGGAAATGAAGAAAAGCAAGATGATATAAGTATCATTGGAATCACTGTTTGAATTTCCATTTATATGATATCATATTCAACTTTTTAAAAATATGAAAAAACAAGACAAGATAATAAAAATAGACTATTTCTTAAGAACCAATAAAACTTCATTTATTTGGAACCAATTTGAAGTTGAATCGGATTTTTATTATCAACTTATTCTTCCAACTGATATTGGTACTCTTACAGTGCATTTAAATATCGAGGATACCCCTTATACTCTCATTACATGTAGTTCTAATCTCGCATGGGATGATTCTTTACTCCCTCAGTACTACAAAAAAGCAAATGAATGGATGGTCATATCGGATATTCTTCGGGTAATCATAGATGCAGAGGCAAAAAGGATTGTATTTTCTTATACATATACAGCCCAAGAAGATTTTTTTGATCCCGCAAGCCTTATAGCAATGGCAAACTCATTAGTTCAAAAAGTATTGGAAACATGTTTACCCGCTTTTCTTGAATTAAAATAAAGTTAAGAATGAATATAGTATAAAATAATAAATTAACTAATTTTTATTTTATTGTTTTTTATA
>Ga0209550_10000892_pt1 | contig 28632 bp, 34 predicted proteins | sample LauGreSuBDMM15SN_2_FD_187567 | JGI IMG/M metagenome (GOLD analysis project Ga0209550, IMG submission 187567) | Freshwater lake microbial communities from Lake Michigan, USA - Su13.BD.MM15.SN (SPAdes) (version 5) | ecosystem: Environmental > Aquatic > Freshwater > Lake | place: Lake Michigan... | reverse complement strand
GTAACTCCTTGATCCCCTTTAGGACCTTGAATACCTTGAGGTCCTGTATCACCTGTAACTCCTTGATCCCCTTTAGGACCTTGAATACCTTGAGGTCCTTGAATTCCTTGATCCCCTTGATCTCCTTTAGGACCTTGAATACCTTGATCCCCTTTAGGACCTTGAATACCTTGAATACCTTGATCCCCTTTAGGACCTTGAGCTCCTGTATCACCTGTAACTCCTTGATCCCCTTTTTCACCAGTAGGTCCAGTACCTCCTAAATTTTCCTCTTGAATAATAGTAATTGTTTGACTAATTAAATCAACATTCGTTTCTAACTGTGAAGTTGCAACTTGTCTTGCAATAGCCTTTGCAATATTATTTGCATCTTCTTGACTAACTGTTGAAGTTGAACTAGCGCTTGCAGACGCTGTAACTAATACACCATAAGTAGTGTATCCACTAACTATAACCGATGCAAAACCGGTGTATACAGTTTCTTGAGTTAGTTCCATGATTTATTTATATAAATATTTTATTTATTTTTTTATTAAAATATTTAAAATGTATTTAAACAGGATACATTATTGTAATTTATAGAAAATGAATTATAAAAATGAAAATGAGAATGAAAATGAGAATGATAAAGAGATTCTTATAGAAGATAATTATTACTATTATGAAGCATTAGAGTGTCTAGAACAAGACATAGATGAATATTTACAAAATAATTACGTTCATAAAATAACAGTATCTGCCTTTCAAATAAACAATGAAAAAAAATATCCCTTTTTAAGTTATTTATTATGTAAAAATCCATTTGATGATACATTTAATTTACCATGTATTCCGTTAAATTATCAATCAGTAAATACTACAAATATCGTTACCATGACCCAAATTTTTTTATTAAGTGTTTTAAGTTTAGAAAATTCCAAAGACCATTTGGATTTATTAGAATTCAAAGGTTTTTACACGGTCAATTCAGAAGTCTACATATTTTATGATTTAACAAAAACTATTCCAAAAATAAAATACGCATTTGATGATATATGTTTTGGATTAGTTAGTGAAATATTAAATAATCAATGCATATGTAACTCTCCAATCAACGAAGAAGTTACAAATTTCTTTTTAAATAATTCCGACTTTTGTTTTTTAAAAAATAAAGATGATACAATTCATGAAATGCCTATTGTTTGTTATGTAGGAAAATCTGGACACCTATTATACTTTACGTATATCTTTGGGGTTTCAAAAAGTGAGAATCATGAAATGTTTGGTCCTTATTATTATTTTACAAACTATGAAAATGCGATCAAACAAATGGAATACGAATCTAGTCAAAATACTCATTTAGTAAAAGGACAAGGACAAGGAAAAACAACTGTTAGTGGGGTAATAAGATTTGCTTTGTTTATGGAAAAAATGAAATTTATACAAAATTTACAAACCGATGAATTAGATGATTCTGAAATTAAAAAAGAGAGATTAAATGATCCACAATTAGATACAAATTTTGAAAAATTAACTATGAGAATATCAGATCATGATGGAAAATGGGCAACGGATTATGACAGTGTTTTTCTGGGAAACAATGTTGAACTAGAGAATGGTGAAAAACTCATGAATGTTCCAATGATTGTTTTAAAAGAATATGAACAACAATTGCCATTATCTCACCATGTTATTAAACTTTAAAATTAAAGAAATTATAGAAATTTAAAAAATTATAGACATTAAAGAAATTTAAAAAAATTATAAAAAAGAATTGTTTTTAAAAATTATTGTGTTTTTCATAATATTAAATCTTGAATAATATTATGAACAGTATTACGTTGTTGGGAATATCTATTTTATTTTTCTATAGTCTTTCAAAAATTTTAGATTTTTATGGAGTTGGAAAAGACGCATATGGTCCTTATATATTATTTTATTTTATAATCATTTTATGCATTTTTGTATTACCAAATGATTATCCCAAGGTTATTTAGTTTAGTTTATTTTTTATAATTTCTTCTTCTTTTTTTATTAGACTTCCTTCGTTTATGAGTTTTTCCTTTTTTTCCTTTTTTACTGCTCTTTCTTCGTTTATGTGTTTTTCTTTTTTTGCCTCCTTTATTATCACTACTATCATCGTATCTTCTTTTCATAAAAATATCATCTTGATCATCATTTGAACGTTTACCAAGAACAGAACTATTCTTGTTTGTTTCTTCCTCTTCTTCCTCTTCTTCAGGTTCATCATTCATCCAGTCATCATACGTTTTTACCGTTTCAAGACTCTTTTCACCACGATCATCCAATACTACTTTATACTTCATGTATCCCTGTTGATTTCGTGTTATAAACGATATCGTGTCACCAACTTTAATATCAGGATTGGTTGCTAATTCATCATACACTGATTTTTCATCATCTTCATAAACATTATAATTTTCCATATATAATATTTTAATATTTTAATTATTTTGTAGTTTGTTTAATTTTTATAGTTTTTGTTTAATTCAATTTTTTATATTGTTTTTTATAATATAAAAAAATTGAATTAAATGTGTATCAATATACTAAATATATATAAATAATTATGGAAAAGCGTTTAAACAAAAAGACAGAACAATATATTACCAATTTTAAAGATAACATAAGAGATAAAGTGCAACAAATGGGAATTTCAAAAGATGATAAAATGAATCAATTACTTCAATATGTCTACGATTATGAGCGTCTTTCGTTTGAAAAGGAAGATTTTCAAAAAAGAAAACGCGTGAAAAATTTTGTTCCGGTTTTTGACCGATGTTGTGCCAAACGTGCCACCAATGAACAATGTACTAGAAGAAAAAAAGAAGGGAATGAATATTGTGGAACACATATGAAAGGAACTCCTCATGGAATCATTGATAATCAGGAAGACGCAAAAATTACAACTCAAAAAGTAGAAGTTTGGGCGCAAGATATCCAAGGGATTATTTATTATATTGACAAAAATAATAATGTTTATAAAGCAGAGGATATTATTGTGAATAAGTTAAACCCTAAAATAATTGCAAAATATATTAAAAATGGAGACGTATATAGTATTCCTGAATTCAATATTTAACTAATAAGTATGAAAAAAAGATTTATTATAAACGATTTAGATAAATCGTTGTAATAAGACTATATAATGATGTTTAGTAAATATTTTTTTGTCCTTCCATATTTAGCTAGTAACTTATCATATAAGCTTACGAATAACATTGGAAGTAAAATAATGAAATATTCTTTTTTATCAGTAAGAAAGAATAAATCCATAGATTTTGATCAAGATGAAATGATTCCAAAAAAAACAACCATGAAAAAAATGTATAAATCATCTTATTTGCCAAAAACAGAAAATCAAAGAAAATATGTGGAATGTTTGAATGATGATAAAACAAAAATGGTTGTTGTTACCGGACCTGCAGGAACCGGAAAAACCATGTTTGCATGTTTAAAGGCCATTGATCTACTCAACAAATCAGATATTAATAAAATAATTATTACTAGACCAATTATAACCGTAGAAGAAGAAATTGGTTTTCTTCCAGGAAACATTGTTAATAAAATGGATCCGTGGACAAAACCTATTTTTGACTTATTTTCAGAGTATTATTCCAAGATGGAATTAGATGCGATGATTAATAAAAATATAATAGAAATATCACCATTAGGATTTATGAGAGGTAGAACGTTCAAAAACGCTTTTATTATTGCGGATGAAATGCAAAATTCTTCCCCAAACCAAATGAAAATGTTGACCACTAGACTAGGAACCAATAGTAGAATGGTGATCACAGGTGACTTGGAACAAACAGATTATAACAACAATAAGAGTAATTATAATGGACTCATGGAATTAATTAATAAAATTAAATTATACTATGATAACAATTATCCAGAAATGTCAAATAAAAAAATGATTCAACTAGTTAGATTAGAAAGAGAAGATATAGAGAGAAGTGAAATTGTTCGAAGAATGATTGATATTTACAATTATAAATATGTAGAAAAACAGGTAGAAGATGAAATCGTAGATAAACCTGATGTTAAACCTATAGAAACACAAATCAGGTTAAAAGAACCTATGAAAGAAAGAATTATTAATAACGATGCTGCACTTATCCCAATACAGCATATGAAAAGTAAAAAATCTTAGACCATTAGAGATTTAAAACGCACATTTATCAGAAGATATGCTGATTGCACATTTAAAATATATAAAAATTAAAATAAAAATTTAATACATATATATTAATTGCATGAAACAGAGTGATTTTCCAAACGATACTTAAAAGAATGATCCAATATGGTATTAATTGAATGAAATACTATATAATAATTATTTATAAATTTAAAAAAATATTATTATATAATAAATGACTGGTTGGGTTCAAACAAGCGCTCCGATCGATGCATGGAACAGTGTAGCAAGCAATTCTACTGGACAAAACTTAGTGGCTGCATATTTAAATAATTTTGATGGTTCATATATATTTACTTCAACCGATGCTGGTTCTAATTGGATTAATCAAGGTGGAAATGCTCCATCTAATGGTTTACCTGATACTTATAATGACGGATCATTAAGTTGTATAGCTTTAGCAAGTAACTCTATTGGACAAAATCTAGTAGCTTTATTTAGTGGTTCAACAACAAATGGCGTATACACTTCCACAAATGGTGGTTCTTTATGGACTCTACAAATGAGTGGTCTCCCTAATCCGAATACTTTAGTAAATTGGTCCTCTGTAGCAAGTGATTCTACTGGACAAAATTTAGTCGCTTGTATTAATTATGGCGGTATTTATATATCAACCAATGGTGGATCCTCTTGGACACTACAAACCAATGATCTTCCTGCAATAGGATCATGGTTAGCTGTAGCAAGTAATGCAGATGGAACAAGATTAGTAGCAATTATAGCTAATAGTATATATACTTATTTGAATGGGGTATGGTCCAATAGTAATGATGCTCCAACTAACTTAAATTGGGGAGCTGTAGCAAGCGATTCTACTGGACAAAATTTAATACTCGCACCATCAAATGGTTTTGGTATTAATTATATCTATACTTCAACAAATTTTGGTGCAAATTGGGTTCAGAAAAGTATTCCTTTATCCTTATTTATTTCTTCCGTAGCAAGTGATTCTACTGGACAAAAATTAGTAGTTGTAGGAACTTATTCAACTTATGCATATACTCCAGGTGGTATCATTCTTTCAGAAGATGGTGGTACAACATGGACACAAACCGATGCAAATCCTAGTTTTAAATGGTCTGCAGTAGCCAGTAATTCGGATGGTAACAAATTAGTAGCGACTCGTAGTGGTGGAGATGATGGAGCTATTTATACTTATACACCACCGTATCCTTGTTTTAAAGAGGGTTCTAAAATCTTAACCGATCAAGGGTATAAATTGATTCAAGATCTAAGAAAAGGCGATCTAGTGAAAACCTTGCTTCACGGTTTCAAACCCATTGATATGATTGGATATAGAGAAATTGTTCATTCTGTGTGTAAAGAGCGAATCAAGGATCAATTATATCAATGTTCTCAAGAAGAATATTCAGAAATCTTTGAACCACTTGTTCTCACAGGTTGTCACTCCATTTTAGTAGATGAGTTTGTAAGTCGTGAAGAAAGAGAAAAAACAATTGAAGTCAATGGTAATACTTATGTTACCGATCGAAAATACCGACTTCCAGCCTGTGTAGATGAAAGAACAAAAGTATATAAAATAGCAGGTACCTATACCATTTATCATTTAGCATTAGAAAATGATGACTATTACATGAATTATGGTATTTATGCGAACGGATTATTAGTGGAAAGCTGTAGTAAACGTTATTTGAAAGAGTTATCGAATATGAAATTGATAGAATAAATATTTGTTTGGGATATACATTTTTATACATTTCGTTAGTTACATCTTTGCGCACTATTACTAGCTTATTAAATATATAAAGTAACCATTCTCCCAAGCATTTTTTCAAGATAACTAGCCACAAAGGAGCGTTTTGAAAATAAATAAATGTTATTCTTTTGCATACGGAAAAAGTAATTTATCAATGGTTGTCCGAACACAAAAAAGTCTATGTAAAATGATTCCTGAGACAAATAATATAATCAATGTATAAATAAAATTTTGTTTTGTAAAATAAGCTATTAAAAATGCTCCAATAATGGTCATTATTACATCTGCAATAGCTAGACCAAATACCCTATAAGAATGTATTCCTTTTTTAGGAATACCTAAAGCATTTTTATATTTACATAAATCCATATGTAAATATAAAATATAAAAAATAAAATGTAAAATATAAAACGTAAAAAATAAAAAAATGAAATTAATTTATTCCATATTTCAATTCATATACAAACTTAAAATACTAATTTAAAATACTAACTTAACTTTTAAAATGGCATCTATGTTATTATCTAATTATGCAGTAAATGAAGATTATGAAAATTTAAAAATAAACAATTTGGAAAAATACATCAGACTCAAATTAGGACAAAAAACATTTCCAACCCCAAAAATGAAAGAATGTTTTTATAAAAATGAAAATCATTATTGCAGAAATTGTAAAAATTGTAAATATAATGAATGGTATTTTACATGGAAAAAAGAAGGACATTTAAGATTTGATTTTGATGCACGTAAATTCACAAAAAATAACATAAAAATTATTGAATTATTTGATGAATATTTTCAAGATATTAAAGTAGTAGTACATAGTTATAAAAATTTTATTAAAGCCTATTTTATTAGAGTAGAAGATTACCAAAAATACAATTATTGGGATTATAATGATAATAATAATGATATAAATTATCCATACATCACCGTAATTGATTTAACGGGATTAGGAACGGTTGAAATAATAAAAACAATTTTGGAAAGAATTCAAAAAATAAACCATGGTTGTCAAATACCTGGAAATTGTGGATATAAATGTGATACTTTATGTGACACTTGTATCGTATATGAGAATGGAGTAACTCCAACCATCTTTAATTTTAAATTAAAAAAACTATCACATTTTGAATCTATAGGTTTTAAATACATATTTGAATATACATTTCCAAAAACAACAAAAAAAATAGAAATAAATAACTATGAAAACGATATTATTATTATTGATTGTGAAAATAATTTTACGGAAGAGGAAAAAAATGTGATTGATAGTTATAAAATTAATAAATTACAAGATTTAATGACAGACATAAGAATAAACAATCTAGAAAAAATTAAATGCTTAAAATATTATAAACTTATTACTGAAAATTATAAACTGAATGGATATGATGTATTTAATGAAACAGTTAGTGTCCTATTTAATAATTATATAATAAACATAATTATTTTACATGATGGATCCATTAAATATTGCAGCAGTTCAGGAGAGAAAAATTATACAAATTAATTAGAAAAATATCATTAAAATTATTTTATTTTATTTTATTTTATTTTATTTTATTATTTTTTATTTTTTATTTATATAATTAAAATGAAAAATGTTTATTTCATAATCAATCATGAAGGAAATCATAAAACCATAACTAATTTAGGGTGTGGAGCTTCAGAATTATTATTTTATTATACAGCTTTAAAGTTATCCAAGTTTTTTAATATTAAAATTATTAATCGTTCCAAACCTGAAAAAATAGATAATATTGAATATTTGTATTTACCAGATAATTTAAATCCTAATATTGAAAAAATAAATAATTCTATTATAATTATTCAAAGAAATTTTTTTATAGCGATTGAATTAAATAAAATTAATCCATCAAATACTTATATAGTTTGGTCCCATGATTATTTAGAAAATGATTTTACTAACTTTGGAGGAAAATATAGTTTTAATGAAACAAATGATTATTTCAAAAAAAATAATATTATAATTATTTCTGTTAGTAACTTTCATAGAAAAAATATTCAAAAAAAAATGAAAGATGTTGATATTTATACTATTTATAATTCATTATTTCCAGAATTGTATTATAAAACCTCTAATATAAAAGTAAATAAAAATCAAATTGTTTTTGCATCAAATTGGGGAAAAGGAATAGATAAAATTTTAAATATATGTAATGACTATTATAAAATTAATAAAGAGCTTAAGTTAATTTTAATAAAACCAAGTTATTGTGAATGGGAACCTGATTTTACAAACTATCCATTTGTTGAATGTTTAGGTAGTATTAAAGATAAGAAAAAATATTGTGAAATAATACAGTCATCTCTTTTGCTGTTAACAACATCTTATCCTGAAACATTTGGTTGTGTCTTCGCAGAATCACTTCATTTAGGAGTTCCTGTAATTGGAGATAATAGTATGGAAGCTGGTTTTCATGAAATTATTTCAAAAGATTACTTATGTAATTTTAATAACACGAATGAAGTTATAAAATTAATTGAACAAATAAAAACAAATGATAATCATGACATTTTTTTGAATGATATTTTTTATGAAAATAATGTAATAAATAAATGGGTAAAAATAATAAATGAGTAAAAATAATAAATGGGTAAAAATAATAAATGGGTAAAAATAATTAATTTATAAAAAATATATATAGTATAATATAGTTAATGATATTAAGATTAGGATATACAGAGAGTACATTATTTTTATGTTTTTTTTTAAAAAATATAATAAATCAAAAATTAAACAAACATTTTGAAGATACAGAAAAAAATATGATAAATTGGTTATATTCAACTTCTGGATTTTATGATAAATCCATTGAAGGTGATTATTTTAACTTTAACTATAAGGCATGTGTTAACTCTTTTATTTATAATGAATATATGAAAAAAATGTATACTTCAATAATAAATTCAAAAAAAGTAATAATATGTTTTCATGGTAATAAAGATAAAGATGATTATTCACTATCTTCTAAACAAAAATTCTTAGAATTTTTTAAAGATAAAACACAAGTTGTCATGTATAGTCAAAGACAAGAGGATTTTTTTAACTTTATATCAGAAAAAAAGTTATTAATTATTAATCCAATTTCTAGTCTGATGAAAAAACAATATGATAATAATAATTGTAAAAATATTTATCCTAATTTTCCAAGTCTAAAATCTATTTACTATTATGAAAATCCATACACTTTTTGTAATAATGGTTCTAATAATAATATATTGGAAACTAGTGAAAAAATATTTGACGAAATTAAAAATTTAAATTATGATTATAATAGTGTGATAATATCATGTGGAGCATATAGTAATTTGTTAGCTAATTTAATTTATATGAATTTAAATAAAGATGTTTTTGTTATTGGTGGTAGTTTAGCTAGTTATTTCGGAATAAAAACTGGAAGAAATAAACTAGATAATCATCATGATTATTGTATTTCTGTTCCTGAAGAAATGAAACCGATTAATTATTTAAAAATTGAGAATGGTTGTTATTGGTGAATTATATATATTTTAAAGTAACTTAAAGAAAAAAAAAGTTTTTCAAAATTCCAAGACTTTTTTGGAATTTTCATTTTTGGACATTTTTTTTGTCCATTTTTCGAAAAAGTAAAAAACTCTTGGGAAAAAAAATAAAAAAAAACATGAAAAAAATTGTTACCATAAAAAAAATTAAGGTAAGACACAAAAATAAAAATTTCCAAATTTGTGACGCTATTTTTTTTTCTTAAAAAATGTTTAAAATATTTTATAAAAAAACAATTTAGGCGCTTTTTTGTGTCATCATTTATATAGTGACAAATGATGACGCATTTTACGCCGAAAAACGCCGTTTACGCCGAGTGTTTAAAATGTGACTTTAAATGCTTTAAAAAAAGTGATTGGTCCAGGCATATTTTGACACGCAAACACAAAAATGATGACGATGATGACGCAAATGATGACGCGACGTCAGTGCAAAAAACGCCGTTTACGCCGAAAAAATCAAAGCATTATCCGTGCGAATGTGGAAAAAAATATGCATATAGACAAGGTCTCAATCTTCATAAAAAAAAATGTAAATTTATACATGATAATTCTAGTATAGAAAACAATACTTTAGAAAAAGAAAATAATTTGAAAGTTGATATAAAAAATAATGATTCTTTCAATGAAAAAGAAATAATTTTATCTTTGTTGAATCAAAATAATATGTTACAAAATCAGATTCTTGATATGTGTAAAGAGAGAACAAATACATGTATCAATAATGGAAATATAAACTACAACAAAACATTTAACTTAAATATATTTTTAAATGAACAATGCAAAGATGCAATGAATATCATGGAATTTGTTGAATCTTTGAAACTGCAAATTTCCGATTTAGAAAGTGTAGGTAAATTAGGTTTTGTTGAGGGGATATCTAATATTATTGTAAGAAATTTAAAAGCATTGGATGTACATAAAAGACCTCTTCATTGTAGTGATATGAAAAGAGAGATCCTTTATATCAAAGATGAGGATAAATGGGAAAAAGAAAATCAAGATAAGAAAAAATTGAAAAAGGCAATCAAATATATCGCACATAAAAACACCAAAATGATCTCCGAATTTAAAGCCAAGTATCCAGATTGTATTTACAGTGCCTCCAAAAAATCTGATCAGTATAATAAACTGATTATTGAAGCTATGGGTGGCTTAGGAAATGAAGACGAAGACAATGAAAATAAAATCATTAAAAAGATCGCCAAAGAAGTTGTAATAAATAAACAAGATTAAAATAAAGATTAAAATAATGATTAGTAAATACGTTATACAAAAAAAATAATTATAATATATATAATTATATCATGTCAAAACAAGTAATTAGTGAAATTCCTAGTAGAGAAGCTTTTTTTCATCTTTTACAAAATAATCCAGGAATAATTGTGTTAAAATTAGGAGCTGAGTGGTGTGGACCATGTAAACAAATAAAAAATGTAGTTCATGCTTTTTTTGCTACTTCACCCGCACAAGTAGTATGTGGAGACATAGATGTAGATCAATCTTTTGATTTTTATTCATTCTTAAAAAGCAAAAAAATGGTAAATGGAATTCCAGTATTGTTATGTTATAAAAAAGGAAATGTTACTTTTATTCCGGATGATATTATTACAGGATCAGATCCTGGTGAATTACATAATTTTTTTAAAAGATGTGGTAACCATTTAGCAACTGCATTAAAAAACAATCCCATGCCACTAAGACTACCTAGTATATAGATATAGATATAGATATAGATATAGATATAGATATAGATATAGATATAGATATAGATATAGATATAGATATAGATATAGATAACAAAATTTTTAGAAGCAATGACCACTACAACATCCATATTCAAAATACAATTTATAAACTACCGGATTTGGAACTTCATAGACAGGTGTAAAACAATTATATTCAACAATAAAACTTCTTATCGTTTTATCTTTATTAGATGATATGTATATTTTTTCCATGGTTTTGTTATCTATCATATAAATACATCTAATATTTGGACAACTAAATTGAAGAGAGATATTTTTACATAAATCCGATAAAGTATTATCTTTATAAATAATAAAAAATTCACTATAACCACATGATGTTTTGGTTATTTCAAATATATACATACTATTAGGAATTTTTGTAATAAAATAATCCATTTTATTTTGGAATACATCTAGTGTACTATTATCAAACGCCATTTGTATTATAGTATAAATCTATTTATTTAAGTGAAAAGTAAAATTATTAAAAAGAAAACATGAAAAAATATTTAATGATAAATGAAAAAATATAGGATCAAATAAAAATATAATTCTATAATATATGAAATCAATAACTAATTTATTAATACTATTTTTTATTCTTATTGTTGTTGGTATATTTTATAAAAAATTTGAAGATAAACGTATATCTGAAGAAAATGATGAAAATTACAGTACCATTCAAAAATATTTGTTAGATGATGTTACTTTAGCTAAGAGTAAAAAACCAATATTGTGGATTCATGTTCCGTATGAATACAACTCCAGAAAATGGTTAAATTTTGGCTCACGTAGCTCATTTGATTTGAATCAACCTTATTTATTTTTAACAGTAAAAAGTATAATCAATCAATGTGGACAATCTTTTACAATATGTATTATAGATGACAATGCATTTACTAGATTGATTCCAGGATGGTCCATTGATATGACTCGTATATCTAATCCAATTTTAAACAATATGAGAACCATTGGACTCATGAAATTACTCTACATTTATGGAGGGCTTTTATGTCCAATATCCTTTTTATGTATGAAAGATTTAATAGGTCTTTATAATAAAGGAATTTCTGGAGGGAAAATGTTTTTATGTGAAACAACAGATAAAAATGTAACGTCCTCTAGTTATAATTTTTATCCAAGTTTATCTTTTTGCGGTGCTCCAAAAGAAAATGTGATACTATTAAATTTAATTGATTTTATACAACGTGTATCCTCAAAAGATATGACAGCTGAATCTGTATTTTTGGGAGACTTTGACAGATGGTGTGAATCTCGTATTAAAACAAAAAAAATTAATTTAATTGATGGAACAGAAATTGGAACAAAAACAGTAGATGAGACACAGATTAGAGTAGAAGACTTAATTTCTAATCACTATTTAAACATATATCCAGGTACGTATGGTATTTTAATCCCTGCAAAAGAATTATTAAATCGCATTAATTATCAATGGTTTACACGTATGTCAGCAAAACAAGTGCTAGAATCAAATACAATTATTGGCAACTATTTGTTATTGTCAAATGCACCAGATAGTGATCGTGGAGTCATAGAACCATTAGAAATAAGACCAAATTGGGTTGGTTTTTGGAAAACTCCTAATTATCCTGGATTATATGGATTAAAACCCAACTTTTTAGGAGACCATCTTATTAAGCAAAGCTATACAGGAAGATAGTACAAAAAGTTACTACAAAAGTTACTAAAAGACAGATAAAATAATAATTAAAATTCTTTAAAAAAAATGTGTTTAATTATTATTATAATTTTAAACGAATTATTTATAGTAATGAATGAAATTGGTTCTTTATTCTTAGCAACCCTTGTTTTAGCAATTGGGGGAATGGGATTATATTATTACAAGGCATTTGACTTGAATGAAAATGAAGATAGATTGGAAGAACAAGAAGAAGAAGAAAATGATGATTATGATAATGAAGAGAATTATGAAGAAAATTATGAAGAAAATTATGAAGAACCCGAAATATTTGAAAAAAAGTCGCGTCCATCTAAATCAAAAAAAAATAAAAGAAAAGCTGTAGGAACAAAAAGAAGATATTATTACTAAATACCACTAACAACACTAGTTAAAAAGGAATAGGAATTTTATAGTTAGAATGATAAATATAATAAACAATTTCATACATTGAATGATCATATTTGATTTGAGATGTATAAATAATTTTATTTATATTAGACATTTGTCTTAAAACCGTGGTAAAATTATTATATTTGATAGGTTGTTCTAAATATTTTTGCTTAGAAATATGATAATATGACTTAGATTCTTCCATAAATTTATGAATAGTATCATTATATAATCCTTTTTTAAACGCATTAATATTAAACACATAATATTTATCTGTTTTTACGCATATTTTTTCTAGTAAATTAAATAATATTTCAATAGGAGGATTTTTTTTAAATATTTGTTTTGACATTACTTATACTTACCAAATATTTAATTTTTGATAAATTTATACCAAAATATGAATTAAATTATTTGTAAAAAGAGCTAGTTCTATTTCGTCTTCATGAATGTTATAAAAAAATGTAATGTATTTACAAATTAAAGGTAATATCTTGTATTTTTGTAACTCATTTAAAGAAGTTGTGTTTTTAATAAAAATAAAATAGTTATCAAGAATGTCCATAACAGAATAGCCTTTATCAAATATATCATAAATAATGTTAATAGCTTCATTCAATTTTCTATTTAATATACATTTTGTGTAGTCTTCAAATATTAAAAAACTTATGTTGCAACACAATTTTTTAGCAATGTTCAATGTTATTTTATGATTGTACAACTTGAATTTTTCCATATAGTTTACAATAATTTTAATATTATGATTAGAAATATTAATAATAAATTCTTCTACAGATGGATCCATGTCAATATTTTCAGATATTTTTATTTTATTTATTAAATTTATTAATTTTTCTTTATTTAATGAATTAATTTTGATAATTGTAAAACGCGACTGAAGACTTTCTATTACTTTTTGAATATTATTACATGAAGATATAAAATGAACATTATGACTATATTTATCTATATAACTTCTAAATACTTGTTGACTCTGTTCATTTATTAAATCAATATCGTCTAATACAATAAATTTTTTTTTATTTTTTATACTACAACATGTCTGACAAAAAGTTTTGACATCTGATCTATAATAATTAATTCCTTGTTCTTTCAGACTATTAATATAAAGAATATTTTCTTTATAATCTTTTGATAAATGTCCTTTGTAGTATTCATTTATAATCGTATTTAATAAAGATGTTTTACCGGTAGATATATCACCAACCAATAATAAATTAATATTATTCATATCAATAAGTGTTTGCAATGTTTCTATGAGTTCTTCATTAATTTCATAATCATTAAAAAAAATAGGTTGAAATTTATATACAAAAAGTTTATTTTCTATTTCCATTAATTATTATACGTAATTTTTTATTTAAGTATATCTTCATTAATAATATTAATAAAATGTCTGAAAATTATTACCAAATTTTAGGTATAAATGAGAAAGCAAGTCAAGCCGAAATTAAAAAAGCCTATCGCAATCTATCTATGAAATTTCATCCTGATAAAAATAATGGTAATCAAGATTCAGTTAGTAAATTTCAAAAAATTAATGAAGCTTATGAAACTTTAGGAGATGAAGCAAAGAGAGAAGAATACAATTTATCTAGAAATAATCCTTTTATAAGAATGAATAGTAATTATGGAGGAGGACCAGGAGGAATGGAGGTCCCCATAGACGATATTTTCAGCGCTATTTTTGGAAACAATGGATTTCCTCCTGGTTTTGGACAAGGATTTCCACCTGGATTTCCAGGACCAAAAATTCATGTTTTTCATGGTGGAAATCCTATGAATTTTCATCAAGCAATGCAAAAACCTAGTCCAATTATTAAAAACATATCGGTGAATATAGACCAAATTTTATTAGGTTCTACGGTTCCAGTAGAGGTTGAGAGATGGATTTTAGAAGGCGGAACAAAAGTGTTTGAAAGAGAAACCATTTATGTTAATATTCCCAAGGGTATTGATGATAACGAGTTAATCATATTAAGAGACAAAGGAAATATCATGAATGAACATTGTAAAGGAGATATTAAATTATTTGTAAATATAATTAATGAAACACCATTTAAGAGGTCAGGATTAGATTTAATCCTAGAAAAAACAATTACATTAAAAGAAGCATTATGTGGTTTTTCATTTGAAATAAAATACATTGACGGAAAATCATATACTTTAAATAATAATAGTGGAAACATTATTTCACCAGAATATCGTAAGATTATTCCAAAAATGGGATTCACTCGTGATGAACATGTAGGAAATATGATTATTATTTTTCACATAGAGTTTCCTGAAAAGTTAAATGAAGGTCAAATAGCTAGTCTAAAAGAGATTTTTTAAATATCCAAGTTTCATTATAATATATAGAATATATTTCTCTCTATGAACATACTTTACAAGTTTGTAAAAAAGTTATAATAATTATTTATATAATTATTATATATAATGGCAGGTAGACCTCATAGAATTAGAAGTATTAAGTCTTATATAAACAACATAGATAATCACACCTTTTCAGGACCTATGAAAATGGGAACTCCACCAAGTATAGGAAAAACTAGATATTACTGGCATAATTATTTAGTTAATTGTAATCAAAACCCAAATGCTGTTAAGAAAAGTTATGCAAATATGGTTTTTTTAAATATTAATCCTGCACAAACACCTGTTCCAGCAGGATTTAAACCAACAAGTAATTATAATTATTCTTATAATCCACCACCAGGAGTAGCTTTTTATGATGCCAATGCTAAATACGATAATCATTTTATTCGTCCTTATAATCCACCGGCACAAGTAAATACATATGGTCCAATTATTAATTATAATAGACAGTTTGTAACTCCTTACACTCATCAACTTTAGTTAGCTTAACGAGGATAATTCATTGCTGGAGATATAAATTGATTTACTGGGGTTCCAGGGAATGGACTTGGTGGATATGGAAAATAACCATTTGGATTACCTGTATAATTGTCATATCTTCCCAAGTAAGTATAAAAAGGACCACATTGATTTCCTTGACAAACTGTAGCTAATCTATTTTTCGCTCGCCTATTAGATGTATTTGAAGCACCTACACCTCCAGTTCCAGGTTTAAATTTATTATATAAGTAAACTTGACTGTTACATGTAATATTTCCACCAGGATTAAATTTTGTACTTCGTCTTCCACCTACACCAACATTTTTTTTATATAAAAAACCTGGAAAATTGGTTGTACTTCCATACCAAAATTGACCATTTGAATTACTTCCTGAACCAAAAGCCTTCCAATTTGACATTTTTATATATTATCAATATATTTTATTGATAATATTTTATTGATAATATTGATAATATTTCTGTATTTCAGACTTTTCTTAAAGATGATTAAGAAATTTTTCTAGTAGGAATTTCACTAGAAACAATATAAATTGAATTTTCAGTTATAATAATGTATTCTGTACCAGATTTATAAAATTTTGCGATTGTACTAGTATATTCATCTTCACTTTTTACTAATAATTTTTCACCATTTTCTTTTGCTCCAATTAAAGCTTTTTTATCTAAGGATGCAGTCCAATAGTCAAACATAATTGGTTTATCTTCAACAATACTCAATTTAGCTGCATGTTTTAATGTAATGTCTGAAGGAAGTGTATAACTTAAGTCAGAAGATACTGGTTTTTTAGTAGTTTGAAGAGACATTTTATATAATTTTAGATTCTTAGTCTTTAAATACTTATTAATAAAAGTAATTAAATTTATATTATACTATAAATATAATGAAAACTAATTTAAATAGCAATAGCAATAACAATAGTAATAGTAACACCAATTTTTCGTTACAAAACATTGAAAATTACAAAAAAAATATAGATGTAAAATTAAGTGAAATTATGGAAAAGTATTCTCAAATTATTATTGAATATTTAAAATATATTATGAAAACCATAGAGTTTAAAAAAAATAAGATTATTAAATTTATCAATTTACGTGGATTAAATACCGTAACCCATGTATTTAAATATATTTTATATTATACAAAAGATTTGAATATTACTTTTTATCAATGCGAAAAAGCATTTTATTTTTATGTTGAATTTGTAACTCAGATTTCAGACGACGACAAAGCATTTTTACAACTAAGTTCAAGAGATGCTATTAATTACGTGTATAAAAAAACGATTTTTGATATTAATTATGAAATTAAAAAAAATCCAATGGTAGAAACAATAGAAACAAAAACAAAATTTGATTTTTTTGATACCTATGTAAATATGTATCGGAAATTAATAGAAAAAATGATTGAAAATGATTTATTTTATAATGAAAATTATTTGGTATTAATTAAAAGTATTGAAAACATTATCAATATTTTAAATCATGCAAATATAACGAACTTGAAAGATGTTTATTTATTAGAATCAATCATTGATCATTTATCATATAAAATAACGGATATTAAACTTTATTGTGATATTATTTTACACTTAATAAAAAAAATAAATAAAGAACCAAATCTTATTGAAATTATTCATAATAAGTTAAAAACACATATTTTAGAGTTTACAGAAATGGAATTATATGAAATTATAAAAAATAATAAAAAATTTGTAGAATTTACAAAGGCTGAATAATATTTTTTTTCTTTTCCTTTCTTTTCCTTTCTTTTCCTTTCTTTCTCTTTCCTTTCCTTTTCCTTTTTTCACTCTTTTTCTCTCTTTACAAACTAACAGTAATTGTTTTTCTTCTAATTTTTTTCTTTTTATCTTTTAACAATAAAGAAGAAGTATTTTTTTCAGACGTATTCGTATTTATTTGACATATTTTATTTTTTTCATGAATTAGTATATTTTTAAGAAATTCATATATATTAAATAAAACATTTTCGTCACATTTTCCAACAATTAAAACACTTCCTGTTCTAAAAATCATAAACGATACTTGGCTTATATTTGTATGTATTTTTTTATTATCTTCCGATATTTGGCAACCGTTTTGTATTTCTAAATCATGATTATAATAAAACTTACACTGTATTCCTGGATAAGAACATGGATCATAAATGGATTGTATATTGTATTTTAATTTTAAGATATCATAGAATACTTCTCTATTGATAAAGAATCCGCAATTAAAATTTGAGTTTATTAAAACAGTTTCGCAAGTATTTTCTTTGAAAGAAATTGTTTCTTTTATATGAGGTTGTAAAAGTTTAATAATTAATTTTAAAATCATTTCAAATGTTTCTTCATTTTGAACTCCAGGAATTTCTAATTTTCCTGTATTAAATATTTTTACGTGAAATTCTTTATAACTAGTCTTAACTTTCATTCGTAATATTAAAACAAAACAATTATAAAAGGCACTTTTTTGTTTGCAACGATAACTCATAATATCTTTTTTTGAAACCCCAATACTAACTTTTCTTATGTCTTTAAATTTAATTCTTCCTGACGGGTTATCAATATGTGTAATTACGTATTCTTCATAATGACTTTCATGTTTTAATTTATCTTTTATTTCATTTAATTCAGATAATTCGTTTGAATTAAATTTCATTTGTTTTTTTATAACATTGTCACAAGGTTTTGCATATTCAGAAACAGGTACACTCCAAAAAACACTTTTTAAGTCAATTACTTGATTTAAATAAGCGATTTTTGTTTTCGTAGATATATATATTTCTGTAGGTTTAGCATGTTTATCATTCAATTCTGACAAAATATCTCTGGATAATATACTTTGATCTTCTTGATTAAAATCTAAATTATCGCCGTTATTATTATCATCATTATATGTATCGTTATCATCTTCATCATTATCATCGTATTCAGATGTTGTATCGTAACCTTTTGATATAAATTTATTCCATTCGTCATCAATTTTTAAATTTGTATTAGACATAATATTTTTAATAACAACATGTCTTTATATTCTTTATATTAATTTGAATTCAATTATTTTCTTTATTAATAATATAAAGAATGAATTGTATTTCTAAAAAAAAACACGAAAAGAGCATTGAAATTCCAATAATAAAAAAAAAACATACAGAAAACTCAAAAAATATAAATAACTACGAACATAGTTTAACACAAAATTTTTTTGACCCTACAAACAGTTCTCCTCCAAACCATTTTATTATAAAATTACATGCAAGAATTTATGCATATAATTACAATCATGAAACAAAAGTTGATAACTTTATAAATGAATAACTTGTATAATATTGATTATTATTATTTTGTGAATGTAATAAATTTTCTACAAAATTTAAAAACTCTGGTGTTACATAATTGCTCTTGCTACGAATAATATAGTTCAAAAAATCCTTAATTATATTTTTTTTATCAATATTATATACTTTACTTAGGTTATAAATGTATTCATTAAACTGATTCATATTTTCTTTTTTAATTAATTTTTTTATCATTGTTTCCCAAATAATATTATCTATAATGTTTAGTTTTATTTTACTATCATCTATTTTAATAATATCTTGATTGGACTGCATAAAGTTAATCATGCTTCGTATATCTGATTTATACAATTTTTGAATACTTGATAATGTATCATCACTCAAATTTAATTTTTCTGAAATAGAAATATTTTTTAAAAAATTGACAATATCATTGGTTGGTAATTGATTAAATCTCAACTTTATAAATTCGTTTTGTAAACCCTCGTCTATCTTACTTATGTAATTACATATTAAACAAAAACGAACACTTTTAGAATAATTTTGTAATAAATATCGTAACGCTTGTTGTGCATTTTTTGTCATATAATCAACTTCATCTAAAATGACGAATTTCATTCCATTATGAAATAAAGGTTTGGAATTTACAAAAAAACTAATTTGATTTCTTATGATATCAATTCCTCTCTCATCAGAAGCATTTAAATGTGTTATTAGATCTTTATTTTTAAATCCTAATTTCTTCTGATACGCGTTTATTAAATTAACGATCGTTGTTGTCTTTCCTGTACCTGGTGGCCCATATAAAAGCAGATTAGGAAAGTAGGACTTCTCAATAATGTTTTTAAGCATTTCTTTATTTATCTCATCTAATACAATATTATCAAAATCGGTAGGTCTATAATATTCTACCCATGGTATTTTACTCATTTATTTAATTCTAATAAATCTCTTTAAACCATTCAAAAAATAATTTATTATAGAATATCATTTACTCAAAAGAAAACCAACTATTTTTAAAGATATTTTAAAGATATAATAAAACTATTTAAATTAATTTTATTATTTAAGTTATAAAAGTTATTATGATTCAAAATAATGAAAATGAAGGACATACAGTTGTTGAACCTGTAAAATTAAAAAGAGGGCGAAAACCCAAGAACACTATTATTGTAGAAAATGTTGTAAAAAATGAAACAAAAAATGAAACAAAAAGCAATTTAAATGAAGAAAAAAATAATAACGTTATCATTTCAATGGATCAAGAATGTAAAGCAGATATTTACAACAATATGGATTTAAACAATCAAAATAATTCAATAGAAGAACAAAAACCCGGCATTAAAAAACGAGGACGAAAGCCAAAAGGTGGTAAAATAATACAACAACTAACCCAATTAAATAACAATAAAGAAACAAAACCTAATATTATTTTACATTTAAAATGTAGTTTAAAGGACTTGGTAAATAATAATCTATTAGGGAACCCATTAGAATCCTTTATTTTTAAGTCAAATAACAATGATCTCTCTTATGATATAGTTGATAAAAATAATAAATCTATTATAGAAAATAATTTGAATAATTTGAATAGTAGTTCATGTTATACAAAGACAATAGTTAATAATGACGAAGAAGAAGAAGATGAAACCTACTATAATGATAATTATAATCAAAATAAAGATAATGATATCCGTATTATTTGGAATAAATTAAAACAATTACAACATAATTTACATGTCAATAATATAAGTGATAAAAAATCTGCGTGTTTTTGGTGTACCTATGATTTTGATAATCCGCCAATTTATATTCCCAAACACTTTATTAAAGAGTCTTATCATGTTTATGGATGTTTTTGTAGCCCTGAATGTGCGACTGCTTATCTCATGGAAGAAAATATAGATAGTTCATCAAAATTTGAGAGATATTTTTTAATTAATCATATTTATTCAAAAATTTATGATTACAAAAAAAGTATTAAACCTGCTCCGTCACCACAATACATGTTAGAAAAATTTTATGGAAATCTAACCATTCAAGAATATCGGGCTTTATTAAGAAACGAGAGACTTTTTTTAATTGTAGATAAACCTCTTACTCGCATTCTTCCTGAATTACATGAAGATAATGATGACTTTATTATTAATAATAAAATTATTCCATCAAACACATATCATATTAAAAAGAAATTACAAAAAAAACAAAATAAAAATAATATTTTGAATGAAAAATTTGGAATATCTCAATAAAAAATGTATTTATTTATTTTTTATTTTTTATTTTATTATCTATTATTATATGATAACTGATAATAATAACACTAATAACACTAATAACACTACTAATGCAAGGATAACTTTATTTAAAGATTTTTTAATTGATAATTACAAACAACTATTTTTAATTATTTTAGTATTTGTAATTATTTTTATTGTAGAATATATAACAAATATAAATTCTATTTTATACGGACTAACACCAGTTCCTGGTATAAGTACAGCAGCGCAATTATCAAAAGATATTATAATAAAAAGTAAAAAAAGATTAGGAAAAAGAAACATGTCAAAAAAAAGAAATTAGTTTAAAAATAAATAAATAATATTTCTATTTCCTTCTTTTTTTATTTGTTTTTTTGTTTCTTTTTTTTGTCATGTTTCTCTTTCCTAGTCTTTTTTTTGTCATGTTTCTCTTTCCTCCTCTTCTAACACTGGTTGTTGGAACGTTTGGTAAAATAGAATGATATGGAACGGATGGTAATGATTTTGATAATTTATAAGCATTTTCATCATTTACTTCCATTTGTTTTATACTGATGAGCTTATTGACCTCATTATCATTTTTTAATCCTTCTCTTATTAAAAATTGATGAATTGCTTTTTGTCTAAACTCTTCGGATGGGTTTAATTTCCACATACTTTTAATTGCTAATAAAGCATACATTGCTCTTCTTTTTACACCATCTAAAGCTACTTTACTTGCATTTTTATCTATATTTTTATCAACTTCCTCGGGATGAATATTTATAATATCAACCGCAGTCATATTCTGTAAATCTGATTGGGATTGATATTTTTTATTACTTTTAAAATAACTTTTATATGACATATATACATTATATGAATATATTATATCTTTTCTGTAAAAAATATAATATAAATTATGTTGTATATTATATACTATATTCTATGACATACCTATGTCCACTATGTGCGATTGATCCATTAAATCATTCTTTAATTAAACTTACGGAAAAAGAAAATGTATTCTATTATTATACGTGTCCTTCAAAAGCGAAACTATATTATGATGTAAACAGTATTATTTGTCATTATCAAGGAGTCTTAAATGAAATTCCTCAAAATAAACAATGGGTTTGGATTATAGATGGAACAGACTTAAATTTGTTTCATCTTATGCAAATAGAAGTTGCGAGAGAACTCATTAAACTGATTTCATCAAAATTCAGTAAAAATTTAAAAAAAATAATAGTTATTAATCCAAACCTTTATATTTTATCTATTTATCATATTATTACCCCTTTTTTAACTGATGAAATAAAATTACTTATTGAAATGAATTATACGATTCAAAATGCAAATGATTTAATAATCTAAATCTTTTTATGAAAAATTTATTTTGTATGAAAAATTTATTTTGTATGAAAAATTTATTTTGTATGAAAAATTTATTTTGTATGAAAAATTTATTTTGTATGAAAAATTTATTTTATATGAAAAATTTATTTTAATTTTGTATCATTGTTTTCTTTTCTAGAATTATAGTCGCGAATTACTCCATCTAATTTATATCTCATTTGTTTATAAATTTCTTGATTTAAAGACTCTATTACTTGTGGTTTTTTCTCGGTTATTCCAAAATATGCTTTTATGACAAGCACATGATCATAATTAAATTCTTTTAGTTTTTCTCTCGCAATTTCTTCCGTATAATCAGTTTGTCTTAATATTATTTGGATTTTATTATCAATTTGATCAGATTCAACAAACGAAATATTATCACTCATTATATGTTCTAAATAAATTATTTTTTAAATCATATTAAACGAATTGTTATATATATTATAACAATGAGTTATAATTCTAACTTTAACCTTGAACCAATGATAAATATTATTAAAGAAACAATTGAAACGGAGCTAAATAAGTTATTAGTAAATTATGTAGAAAGATACAATTTACTAGAAGATACGCATAAAGTAATTATGAATTTACCAAGTGTGAAAAAAGAATTCAATCAAAATGCAAATAATAGTGAAAATGTTGAAAGTAGTAATACGAATATCACATTAGAAGTAAGTGAAATAAAAAATATGGTTTGTGATTTAGTAAAATCTGAAATTAAAAATAATGAATCTAAACAATTTATGAGTATAATTACGGATTTACAAAAAGAAATTTCTGAATTGAAATCATATATTCATTCAAAGGATAATAATGATTCAAAGGATACAAAAGATAATAATAATGAAATTAAAAATATTAATGTAGAAAAAGAAAATATTAAATTAGAAATCAAAGAAATTGAAATTCGTAAACAAGAAGAGGTAGTAGAAGAAGAAGAGGAAGAAGAGGAGGAAGAAGAGGAGGAAGAAGAGGAAGAGGAAGAAGAAGATGTTGAAACAGAGGAAGAAGAAGAGGAAGAGGAGGAAGAAGAGGAAGAGGAAGAAGAAGAATATATTGAAATAGAAATTGAGGATATAGCTTACTGTACAAATAATGAAGAAAATGGGTTTATTTACGAACTTGACAAAGAAGGACAACCTGGTAAAAAAGTAGGGTATATCAAAGATGGGGAACCTATTTTTTATGAATAATATGAATAAAATATTATAATATTATAAGAATGATAAAATTATGTGCCCCAGCAATTATTTACCTAATTTTTTCTGCTACACAAGTACTAATTGATACGTATAAAGGTCTTTATAATACTGCTTTTATGAAAATAATTGTAATGATAATGGTTACAATATTACTTAATATTTTATGCATTCAAGGATTAGGAGTTGTATCTTGGATAATTGTTTTTATTCCATTTATTTTAATGACAGTTATGGTGAGTATTCTTTTGTATATATTTGGTTTAGATGCATCAACAGGAAAATTAAAATATACATGTAATAATAAGAATGAAAATGAAGAAAATGTTATTACACATAATAGTAACGGAGATATTCTAATTTATGATCCAGAATATAATGCCAAGAAAAATCCAGTGTATTATAGATCACCAAATATAGTTATTCCAAATCCATTAGCGAATGATTCTGTCTTACATAAGTAATTTTTTAAATTTATACAATTTTATATAAATTTAAAATACTATTTTTTTATATAAAAAATTGAATTAAAAAAATAATATTTATAAAATAACTATAACTATAGTAAATAATAAAATGTCTGATTCTGAAGAATATATTATAAATATAAATAAATCAAAAAAGGTTATAATAAATCGTGATAGAAAGATTATAATAAAAACTAAAACAGAAGAGGAAAAAACATTAGAAAAAAAAGAAAAAATTATAAAAAGACAACAAAGAGAGAATATTTTAAAGAGTATATGTGATAGAGAAGAATACTTAGAATTAGAAGGAAAAAAATTTATTTATCCAAATCAACAAGAAGCTGCTGATAAATGTATAGAAGCATATAAAAATGGTGCAGTTGCGGTTTGTTTAATAGCTCAACCTGGAACAGGAAAAACAGGAACAGCTCAAGCAGTTATGAAACATATGGCAACTAATCCAAATGATGAAGAAATAATGTATTCTGAAAATATTTATAATTGTACCGGTATGGCAGATAACGATTGGCAAGAACAATTTAAAAAAAGTGTAATACCAGCGTTTAGAGATAATATATTTCATAGACAAAATCTAATTAGACAAAAAGATAAATTACTATCACTAAAAAATGGTTTGATTATAACAGATGAATGTCATATAGCATCAGGAATTAAAATGACTATTGCAAAAATACTAAAAGATGCAGGTATTTTAGATTTAAATGTTTTAGAAATGAGAAATATCAAAATGCTTGATATATCTGCTACACCTGATGCTGTATTACATGATTATAAAAAATGGGGACAAAAATGTGCTATTGTAAAAATTCAACCAGGGCCATTATATAAAGGATTTGAAATAATGTTGAAAGAAAATCGCATTATAGATGCACCTAATTTAGAACATAGTGAAAATTATTATCAACTATTAGAGTTTTTAGATGAAAGATATAAAAATACTACAAAAAAATATTTTCCATTTAGATTATTAGACCCAGCTAAAATAAATATTACAGAAAATGTATGTGATGATTTAGATTGGTCTTATTTAAATCATAATTCAGATGAAAGAATTGATGAAATAGATACTTTAATGAAAAATCCTCCTATAAAACATACAATTATATTTATAAAAAATTTTTGGAGAGCATCAAAAAGAATTCCTATGAAACACATTGGAGCAACTTATGAACAAATACCCAAAAAACGTGATGTTACAGTTACCTCACAAGCATTAACAGCTAGATTTTCTGATAATTATGAATATTCAGGAGATCAATTAGATGTTAATTTGCGTCCTTTACATTATTGTGATAAAGGAGCGATAGAAAAATATGTAGAATGGTTTAATAATGATTGCGATTTTAGCGTGTCAGAATATAAATCTCAACGTATTTCTTCAAATGGTAAAGGTAAAGTAAATGCTAAAGAAACAAAAGTAAATCCAAAAATTGTTAATGGAATTAATAATGATATTGATATTGATAATGATGAAATAAAAGAACCAGTTATTAAGAATTTTGAAACACAAGAAGATGTAAAAAAATACTACAATAAAGAATTAAAAGAAATAATGAAAGGAACAGGACCAAATAAAATAAAACCTAATGATGATGGTTATTATGAAGCAACTATTCGTTCAAATAAAAAAGTTTATTCTTGTGAAGAAATATATAAAGAGAGAAGATATGGATTAACTGAAAGTAATTATAGATTTTACCCTTGTTATAAAGACATAACTGATAAATCTACTTTACAATGGTGGTTTATCCATTATTAATTCAAAACAATATTTCTGTCTTCTAATATGATTTCTATTTTTATAAAATTATAATCTGGAATAATTTATATTTTAACAAAGAACTTAAATACTTTGCATTTTTATTTATCATATTATGTTATCTATTATATATAATATGGTAAAATTCGGATTATTTTCTTTTTTTGTGAACGACTTTTTACAAAATCATTTTCCAGAAACGTATCATTGGATAATAATTAATGGGTCACATAAAATTATTTATTTTGTAAGCACCCTTCAAATAATGACAAAAAAAATAAATAACTATTTTGTTCCATTCTTAAGAAATAAATTATCACAGGTTCCATTTATAACCAAGTTATTTAGTAAGAATAATAATAATGATAATAATGACAATAACGACAATAATGGTAATAATAATGAATTAAATATAGAATTTGTCTATAATGAAAATGTTTTTCGTTTAGCAAATATTAATGAAATAACAAATGAAAAATTGACCCGTTTGAATGTATCCTTTACTTACGACTTTATTATTTATTCTCATTATGATGTATCTTCACAAATAACTAACAAAATTATATTTTATAAATTTCCTAATAAAGAAGATTTAATGAATCATGAAAAATCAAACATTAAATTTATACTTTCGGAACTCGTAATAGGTGATAAAATAATAAAAATTGATTTTAAAACAGATACCTATAATTATTATCTTGCAAATAATGTATTTGAACAAAGATTTTTAAAATATTTTGTAAAAAAATATTATTTTGATGAAATAAAAGATCTTGAAAATATTGAAGAAAAACTAGGTTCTATGAGTTTAAAAATTATTGACCATAATGCATCAACCGAAACATTTGATAAGGAAAATATACTTAAAATTTGCAAACAAAATTATAAAAAAATTCATCTTTTATAGATAATAAATATAACTTCTCTATATAAAAATAATAAATATAAAAACAATATAAAAAAAAAATGAAATAATATTTATAAATGGAATCCCAAAAAGCTACAATGACTAACGAAATAACAAACATAGAGGACCATCATTTACTTTCTGATAAATGGACGTTATGGGGTCATTTACCTCATAATACAGACTGGAGTATTAATAGTTATATTAAAATATCAACCTTTACTACTATGGAAGACACCATAGGAGTTACTGAAACCTTGCCTAGTATATTAGTTGAAAATTGTATGTTATTTTTAATGCGTGAAGGAATTAAACCAACATGGGAAGATCCTCAAAATAGAAGTGGAGGTTGTTTTTCATATAAAGTTTTAAACAAAAATGTCTATAAAGTTTGGAAAGAATTAAGTTATGTCGTTGTAGGTGACACAGTAAGTAATGAATCAAAATTTACAAAGTGTGTCACAGGGATTACCATTTCACCTAAAAAAAATTTTTGTATTATTAAAATTTGGATGTCTGATTGTTCAAATCAAAATCCAACACTTGTTACCAGTGATTTAAAAGGAATTAGTTCCCAAGGGTGTATTTTTAAAAAACATACGCCAGAATATTAAAAATATAAATAATAAATAATAGATAATAGATTCATAAATAAATATAATTTTTTATAATTTTATAAAAAATTATCTTTTTATTATTTTTTATTCTTTTTCTTACGTTTAAAAAAACTAAGTTGGAACAGGAAAAGGACGTTGATTTCCATCAATGACTAAAGGAATAGGCATAATGGTGGCTTCTTTTTCATAAATGTTCACTGATTCAATTTTGGCTAATTCAGGAACAAAACATGGAGCTGGATTTACTAAATTGGTTGAATTGATGCCAAATAAAAAAGACTCTATATCTGGTGTGTTATAAGACAATTTGTTTCCAGGAATTTGAGCAGCTAATAATCCATTTCCAGGTAATCTTGTAGTGTATGCGGCACCATATTGAGAGTTTGGATAAAGTGTATAATTTTCAAATTGTCTGTACTCATTTTGTTCTAAACAATAATTTCCAGGTGTATTTCTGTTACGTGTAGATGCCATAATATATATTAACATATATAAATAAATTT
>Ga0209550_10000891_pt1 | contig 28637 bp, 32 predicted proteins | sample LauGreSuBDMM15SN_2_FD_187567 | JGI IMG/M metagenome (GOLD analysis project Ga0209550, IMG submission 187567) | Freshwater lake microbial communities from Lake Michigan, USA - Su13.BD.MM15.SN (SPAdes) (version 5) | ecosystem: Environmental > Aquatic > Freshwater > Lake | place: Lake Michigan... | reverse complement strand
GGACCGTGTCTCAGTTCCAGTGTGGCTGATCATCCTCTCAGACCAGCTACGGATCATTGCCTTGGTAGGCCATTACCCTACCAACTAGCTAATCCGATAAAGGCCCATCCAACAGCGATAAATCTTTCCCGGTTGCCCGGTGATATATGGTATTAGCTTTGGTTTCCCAAAGTTATCCCTTACTGCTGGGGAGGTTCCTTTACATTACTCACCCGTTTGCCACTAATATATTGCTATATCCGTTCGACTTGCATGTGTTAAGCATACCGCCAGCGTTCGTTCTGAGCCAGAATCAAACTCTCAAATTTTGAGAAAATGATTTCGACTTATTATTCTTAAAAACTCTGGACCCACTGCTAAACCAATAAAGGCCTAACAGCTATATGTAAGTACAAAGAATTAAGGATAGTCATACTTTTAACTGACGGACTATCGCCTTAATCTTTGCCTCTTGTTTCATAAAAACACAAATATTCACGATGTAAAAAAACTGATTATATTCTCTATCGAGATTATCGCGAGAATTACGCTTGGAAATTTTCTTCTAGATATTGGTAAAAACTTTTAAGTCTTAAATCCAACAAACATACACGAAAAAAAGCGAGGGCAAATAGAATAATCTGCATCAACTTAAATGTCAATAGGCTGAGAGATAATTTTTTTTAAAGGGTGTCTCATCTAGTATTTACAGGGCTCGACACTGTCTCGACAAAATTTTTTAAGAATTATTTTTAAAATTATTTTAAAGAATCTTGCAAAAAAATTGCAAATAATAGCTTTTGATTGATTGTTGAAGTTGTTTTGATTTTTATTTCAAGATTTTGCAGGCCTTGCAACCATGATTTTAGATGCTCTAGCGTGATTAATTTTAAATGCCTGCGAAATTCTGCCTCAACTTTAAAGAATAGTTTTTGATTTTTTATTGCGACCTCGAAATCAATGTTGGCAATATCTGTGGCGGTTTTTGCTTGATAGAGTTTTTGCAAATAATTTGCGAGAAAACGAATTAATGTTATAGAGTCAAAACCATTTTTAAGCAGGTATTTAGACTGCTCATCGGCTATTGCATAATTTTTAATTACAAAATTATTGATGAATTCGTTAGTAGAAATTGCGGCCTGATCACCAATAGCGCGATCAATTAAATCGGGCTCGATATCTGCTCCGTCTAGGTAGGTGGCAATTTTATAAATTTCGTTAGCGATGATTTGGCGGTTTTTTCCAAGCTTATCAAAAAGGTGTTGGATGCAATCTGGCTGCGGATCTACCTCGTTTTTACGCAATTCGTTTTCGATAAAATTTTTAGTTGTACGCTCATCATCTTCATAGCAGGCGATGGCTGCGAAGCTGTTATACTCTTCAGCCGCCTTGCGCAGCGACGAGCTTTTATCTAGATCTCCCGCCTGAACTAAAATAAAATTTTCACTTTTTGCAACCGAATCCTTATCAGCGAGCAGCGATTTTAGCGATGCGGTGGCTGTTGCATCAGGATCTTTTATCATGATTAACTTACGTCCGCCAAGCATAGACATTGAATAAAATTCATCGGCAAGGCACGAATTATCTTGGGCGAAGCGATCTTTGCTTAAATGCGTAACCAAAAAAGGGTCGGTTAAATCTGGTGTAATTTTTTTAGCAATAGTCTGAATATTGTGCGAAATAATGCTTTCTTCTGGCCCAAAAATTAAAGCTCCCGCAATTTTTGCACTGGCAATGTTTTTAATATATTGATCTATTTGATAGGGCGCGATTTTCATTTTAATTTTAACATTTTTTTAAAATCTGCATCAGGTATAACTTTGTTAATGATTGCCCGGCGCGCAGTAATATAGCTTATCAAATAAGTGATGATGATATTGAGTATAATAATTGCTAAAGTTTTAGTGAGCGAGATCCACGAGAACCTTTCTAGCATTGCAGATAGCAAGATTAGCGGCACGATATAAAAATTGCAGATGGTTAAAATATGCAGCATCACAAAAACATCTTTGGCGCGAAAAAAAGCTATAGATGCAAGCAATAGTAGGATTGAACCCGATATTCCTAAAATCCAAATAAGGATAATCATGTTTTTTTGCGATTAAATAATAAGAATAAAATCGCTACAAATTGTAACAAAAATAGGATGATGATTATGTCGAGCATCGCGTCGAAGTTGGTGACGGCATTGATTAAAATGAGGATGATGAATCCAGTAAAAATAAAATAAAATCCAGCGACTTTTTCATAAATATTATTTGCGGTCAGTAGCTTGAATGCAGCAATTGCGAGAGAGAAAATAATGGTGATTGATATTATAACAGACATTGGTTTTGGCAGATATTAAAATTTGCGAAATTAGGCTTGATAAAAAGGGCAATAACCAGTTATGATCCCAATAATTTCGGCTGTAGAAACATTCTACGCTTTGTTATTTTTTTCAAGCAAAATCTATGATAAAAAAATTCATTCTGCTGGCTATATTATTTGCGATTTCGTGTAAATCAAATTTGATTCCTGCCAAAAACTCTACCGCCTCATATACCACCGCATCAGGTGATGTATGGATCGGGGAGCCTTATTCAGGTTTTGTTGATTATAAAGTTGTGCAGTCAAAAGAATATATGATTTCTACTGCCGATGTTAGAGCTAGTAAGGTTGGCGCCGAAATTCTTGCCAAGGGTGGCAATGCAATTGATGCAGCAATTGCAGCAGAATTAGTGCTAAACGTTGTAGAGCCGCAATCTTCGGGCATTGGTGGCGGCACATTTATGCTTTACTACGATGCAAAAAATAAAAATACGGTTTACTTTAATGGTCGCGAGCGCGCTCCACTGCAGGCTAACGAAAAAATGTTTCTCGATAAAAACGGCAAAGTGCGCAATTTTTATGATATAGTGGGAGGCGGCTTGTCTGTAGGTACGCCAGGTGCATTAAAGGCCTGGAAAATCTCTCACGAAAAATATGGTAAGTTACCTTGGAAAGATTTATTTGCGCCAGCAATTGCAATTGCCAATGAAGGTTTTGAACTAGACGCAAGAATTCATGTAATTTTAGAAGCGTTGCCGTATTTAAATCATTTTGACGGCATGAAAATTTATTTTGAACCTAACGGCAAGCCAAAAAAAATTGGCACTTTGATCAAAAATCCACAATTAGCAAAAACTTTTGAAATCATTGCTAATCAAGGAATTAAGCCATTTTATAAAGGTAAAATTGCCAATGATATTGTTGATGCGGTGCGCAATTCTAAAACTAATCCGGGCTATCTTTCTTTGCCCGATTTGGCGAAATATAAAATTAAGGCTGGCGCGGTGCTTTGTCATAATTATCGCAAACATAAAATTTGCTCGATGCCAATGCCAAGCTCTGGCGGCGTAGCTTTGCTTCAAACTTTAGGAATTCTAGAAAACTTTGATTTATCAAAAATAAAACCTTCTTCGCCAGAGGCGGTGCATTTAATTGCCGAGGCTTCGCGCCTTGCCTACGCTGATCGCAACGAATATGCGGCAGATTTGCCTAATGTTCCTGTATCGCAAATGTTGGATAAAAAATATCTTAAACAAAGGGCCAATTTAATTAACGTTAATCATACTATGACTAACGTTAAACCCGGTATTTTTGGTAAAGAAAAATTAATTGTTGGCTCAAGCAAAACTGCCGAGAAGCCTTCAACCACGCACATCGCCATTGTCGACAAATATGGCAATGCGGTTTCGATGACCAGCACTATCGAATATCTTTTTGGCTCGGTTTTAATGGTTGACGGCTTCATGCTTAATAACCAACTTACCGATTTTTCTTTAGCGCCAGAAATTGATGGGAAAAAAGTTGCTAATCGTCTAGAGCCTCTTAAGCAGCCGCGCAGCTCGATGACTCCAACATTTGTTTTTGACGAAAAAGGTAATTTAGTGATGGCGATTGGCTCTCCTGGCGGGCCGCGCATTATTCAATATGTGCTAAAGGCCATTATCGCTCATTTAGATTGGGGGATGAATATTCAGGAAGCGATTTCTTTACCTAATTATGTGGCGCTCAATGACCAAATAGAGCTAGAAGATCGCACCACTCTAGTGTCTTTGCAACAGCCTCTAGAAAAGCTTGGACATAAAGTTGTAGTAACAGACATTACCAGCGGATTGCACGGAATAACAATTGGAAAATCTGGATTAGAAGGTGGCGTAGACCCTCGCCGCCATGGCTTAGCAACAGGACAATAACCCGCTAAAGATAAGGATTTTTTATCCCAATTTTTTGCAGAATCTTGGTTTCGATTTTTTCCATAATCTTTGCGTCTTCTTTATTTTCGTGATCATATCCAATAAGATGCAAAATGCTATGCAGCAATAAATGAGTTAGGTGATGATAAAAATCTTTTTTTGCCGCAATCGCTTCTTTATTTATAGTTTCAAACGCTAAAACAATATCACCAAGAAACAGCTGAGGCATTGACTTAACAACGTTTTCAAACCCATTTTTACGAATTAATTTTTCATCAAGAAAAGAAAAAGATAAGACATCTGTTGCCTTATTTTTATTACGAAATTCGTGATTTATTTTTTTTATCTGCGCGTCTGAAACCAATGAAACAGAGAGATCAAGACTATTTTGTTTTTTAAGAAATGATTTTATTTCACTAAGTAAAATTAATTCTTTGCAGGTTTTTTCAATGAATTTTTCAATATTTTTTATCGACAACCATTTTTTAGATTTTGCCACAACATCAACATGGATAAGCCTTTGCGGATCAGAAAAATATTTTATCAGCTGCGTAAAAGCTTGAGCACGATGACTAATTGTATCTTTTTTAGCGGCAGAAATTTCACCAAAAGTTTTAGTCATTCCATCCTTAACAAAAATTGGATCATAGCCAAAGCCTTTATTTCCAAGGGGTGGAAAGGTTAGCGAGCCATCAATTCTGCCCTCAAAAGATTTAGCAAAATTTGTTTTCGGATCAAAAATTGTTAGGTTGCATATAAAATGCGCCTTAGAGCCAGAAGGATTTACGCCGTTATTTTTTAATTCGGCAGCAATCTTTTTAAAAGCATTCGGGAAATTTTTTTTGCCAAATTGATCTAGAGAAAAGCGCGCAGAATGTATTCCTGGCTTGCCGTTCAAGGCTTCGATGCATAATCCAGAATCGTCTGCCAAGGCAACTAAGCCGGTTTTTTGTGCGTAATATTTAGCTTTAAGTAAGGAATTTGCTGCAAAAGTTTTGCCGGTTTCTTTGGGCTCGGCAAGCTCTGCTGGCGGCTTAATAGCTTTTATATTTATTTGCTTGAGAAGATCGGATATTTCGACAAACTTCCCGGAATTATTGGTGGCAACCAAGATTTTTCCGGGAAGTTTCATAGAGTAGAATTGCGTTATGCAGCAGCTTCTGATGCTGGTTCTGATGCAGCAACTTCTGTAGCAACAGCAGCTTTAGCAGCTTCGGCTTCGGCTTTTGCAGCGTCTGCAGCAGCTTGAGCAGCTTCAGCAGCGGCCTTAACTTTTTCTAGAGCCTTCTTTTTTAAGCCTTCACCTTTTTTCTTTGGAGTAAAATCTGGCTTATGCTTTGCAGCGCCTTTAACGCCAAGGGCAATCAAAAACTTTGCAACGCGCTCAGATGGAATGGCTCCGACAGAAAGCCAATGCTCGATGCGGTCTTTATTGATAACGATCTTTTTTTCATCAGAATCGTTAGCAAGTGGGTTGAAAGTACCCAATTTTTCTAAGAATTTTGAATCTCTTGGAGATGTGCTGTTTGTAGCAACGATGCGATAGAAAGGTACATTTTTTCTGCCACCACGGGCAAGACGAATTTTAATCATATTATAAGTTTGTTTTGTAAATAAATCAGCCGCTAAAAGCAATTACAATGACTCGAGGAGCGTGGAATTATGCTGATTAAGAAAAATTTTGCAACATTTTTGTTTAGGCAACATTTTATGCGATGCAAGAATTATCACAAATTACATGCCCAAAGAGGCGCGGCTAATCTTTAGAGCAAACATTGCTACACTTAGCCAAAACCCTTGAGGCACGAGCAACCGCATTAGTTGAGTAAAAATCAAAATCTTGCGCTGCTATTTTTTGCGATTTATCAGAAGCAGAATCATCTTTGCTTTTATGCCATTTTGCTTTAGTGATATTTTTTACATTCGCACAAGCCTCGCTTGTTTTTGACAGAGATTTTTTTAATTCTGCAAAATCATGAAAACCAAGATTTATATCTGTTGCCTTAGCGATTTCGAAGATGATTTGCCAATCTTCTCGCGCACCTTCGGGCGAAAAAATAGCTCGCGCAGTTTGTTGCGCACGACCTTCGCAATTAATATACGTTACTTCTTTTTCACTAAAAGCTGCCGCTGGCAATATGATGTCTGCACCGTGTGCGCCTATGTCGCCGTTAGATCCAATGTAAATTTTGAAAGTATTTTTTAGCGCTTCAAAATTTATATCTTCGTCAACGCCCAAAAGAAATGCTAATTTTATAGCGCCTTCTTGTGCTTGTTTTAAAATTTGATTAACGCCTCCAAGACTTGTAAAACCTAGCTCTAGCCCATTAATCAATCCGGTAGATTTTGCTAAGAAGTTAAAACCACTCCAACCATCTTGAACCATTTGAAATTTTTCTGCGATTTTTTTAGCTAGATTTAAAATTGCCACACCGTCTTTGCCGCTTACAGCATCAACACCTAAGATTAGCATTGGTTTTTTTGCGTTCGCTAAAATTTCGCTAAATTCTGACTTGCCTTCGAGAATTTTTTCTAACGCCAAAATATCATCTCCAAGATTTTTATATTTATAGCTTAGATCGGCACTAACACCAATTGCGCCAATAGCAAAAGGCAGATGCTTGTGAATGCTGCGTTTGCGAATTCTGGCATTTAAAACTGGCGCATCTTTGCGTGGATTAACCCCAATTAACAAGCATGCGTCCGCTTCTTCGATGCCTGCAATACCAGTGTTGAAAAGGTATGAAGCACGATCGCGATGATCTAATTTCTCGTCTCTTAGGCGCGATTCAAAATTATCGCTATCAAGTTTTTGCAATAAGGTTTTGAGTACAAAAATTTCTTCTGCCGCAGCAAGAGAGCCGCTTAGAGCCGCGATTTCATTGCCTTTTAGCTCTTTTAATTTTTGCGAAATAACGTGATAAGCTTCACCGAAGCTTGCTTTTTCGAGCTTGCCGTTTTTGCGAATATACACGCTATCTAGACGCTGGTATTTTAGGCCATCATAGCAATAGCGCGCTTTGTCAGAAATCCACTCTTCGTTGATTTCTTCATTTAGGCGAGGCAAAATTCTCATAATTTCTAGACCGCGCGAATCGATACGGATATTGCTGCCAATGGCGTCCATTACATCGATTGATTCGGTTTTTTTCAACTCCCAACTGCGCGCGTTAAAAGCGTAAGGCTTCGAGGTTAGAGCGCCAACGGGGCAAAGATCGATAATATTGCCCGACAACTCTGATGAAAGAGCCTTTTCAACATAAGGAGTGATTTCCATTTTTTCGCCACGGCCAACAGCACCAAGCTCTGGCACGCCAGCAACATCGGTGATGAAGCGCACGCATCTAGTGCAGTGAATGCAGCGAGTCATTGTGGTTTTGATCAACGGGCCCATGTCTTTATCTGTGACGGCGCGTTTATGTTCGTGATAATTAGAGTGGTCGCGGCCATATTGATAGGCCTGATCTTGCAAATCGCATTCGCCGCCCTGATCGCAAATTGGGCAATCTAGGGGGTGATTGGCTAGCAAAAATTCCATCACGCCTTCGCGGGCTTTTTTTACCATTGGTGTATCGGTAAAAACTTTCATGCCGTTAGCAATTGGCATGGCGCAAGAAGCCACGGGCTTTGGCGGCCCGCCAACAACTTCAACCAAACACATGCGGCAATTGCCCGCGATTTCTAGTCTTTCGTGATAACAAAAACGCGGAATTTCAATATCCGCGAGTTCGCAAGCCTGAATAATCGTAATTCCTTCCGGAACTTCGTAATCTTTATTATTAATCGAAACTGTTGCCATGGAAAAAACTGGAGAGATTATTTAACTAAAATGGAATTTCGTCGTCGGTTTCTTCAACCGTAACATTGCTGCTTTTTCTTGAATCAGAAGAGCCGCGATCATAGCCGCCAGAAGAATCGCCATCGCTTCCACCATTGCCACCACGACTATCAAGAATTTGCAAAGTGCTGTTAAAATTTTGTAGAATAATTTCGGTTGTGTATTTTTCTACACCGTTGCTATCAGACCATTTGCGGGTTTGCAATTGTCCTTCTATGTAAAGTTTAGTGCCTTTTTTTACGTAATTTTTGATAACTCCGACAAGGCCTTGCGAGAAGACAACTACGCGATGCCATTCGGTTTTTTCTTTTTTCTCGCCCGAGCTTTTATCTTTCCAATTTTCTGAAGTTGCGATTGAAAAAGTGGCTAATTCTCTGCCATCTTGGGTGTTTTTAACTTCTGGATCCTGGCCTACATTGCCAACGAGGATAACTTTATTGACTGACATAAAAATTTATTTAGGTTTAAAATTAAATAGGTGTTACTCTATGAATGAATATTTTTTAAAAATTCATCACTCTAAATTAAAGCCGCTTTTGACAAGATACAAGAAAATTATTTAACATGTTAAATGTGCCCGAATTAACCGTTGCAGAATTCTCGCGCTCTGTTAAGCGAGTGGTAGAAGACGCTTTTGGTTATGTAAGAATTAAAGGCGAAATTAGTGGATTCAAGCGCGCTAGCAGTGGTCATCTTTATTTTAATTTGAAGGATGACGAGGCTTTGTTAAATGCTGTGTGCTTTAAAAATATGGCCGACTTAATAAATTTTGAAGTAGCTGATGGCCTGCAAATTATTGCCTCGGGAAGAATTTCAACTTTTCCGGGACGCTCAAATTATCAAATTATTGTTGAGAAAGTTGAAATTGCCGGCATTGGTGCGATTTTAGCAATGATTGAAAAACGTCGCCAAAAGCTTGCTGCCGAAGGATTGTTTGATGATGATCATAAAAAAGTGCTGCCGTTTTTTCCACGCATAATTGGTGTAATTACTTCTGAAACTGGCGCAGTAATTCAAGATATTATTCATCGGGTTGAGGCTCGCTGTCCTACAAAATTGCTGGTTTATCCAAGTGCGATGCAAGGAAAAGATGCGGTAAAAAATGTGATTCAAGGAATTAAATTTTTTAACAAATCGCCAAAAACTGGTCGCCCCGATATAATAATTATCGCGCGCGGTGGCGGCTCGTTTGAAGATCTGCTGCCGTTTAACGACGAAGATTTAGTGCGCGAAGTTTTTAATTCACAAATTCCAATTATTTCTGCAATAGGCCACGAAACCGATACTACGCTAATAGATTTTGTTGCCGATTTGCGCGCGCCCACGCCAACAGCAGCTGCAGAGCTTGCTACGCCAATTTTTAGTGAATTGCAAAGTCAGCTACAATATTGTACGCAAAGGCTTTTTGGCGCTGTAGAAAGATTTTTTTTAGACAAGAATCGTCAACTCGAAAATTTACAAAAACACATTACTCATCCAGCAAAAACGCTGCACCACATTACAGAAAAATTTAATTTTACTGAACAAAAATTATCATCTTTAGTAAGAAATATTTTTGAAAAAAATCAGCAACAATTAAATTCAACCACGGTTTCGCTGCTGCCAATTTTACATAAAATAAATTTAGCGGAACAAAAAATTAAAAACCTCGCCACATCTTTAAAATCAAGCGCTTATGGCTTTTTTAAAAATGCCGAAATCGAGCTAGAAAATTTAGGAAAATTATTAAAATCTGGTCATTATCAAGAAATTTTAAAGCGCGGATTTGCTTTGATAAAAAATAAGCACAACGAGCTAATCTCATCGGTGCGACACATAAAAGCCAAAGAAGAAATTGTTGTAGAAATGAGTGATGGCACATTCAATTCTTATGTTTTATCTTGCAAAAAAAGTCAGCATGAAGAAGCTGTGCAAACCGCAGAATCAATCCAACAAAGATTAATTTAATGTCGATAAAAACTCCAAAATTTTGGTTGCACAGAAATTTTATTTCTTACTCTTTACTGCCATTAAGCCTTGTTTATCAAGTGGTTGCGCTGTTGATTCGTGTTACACGCAAATCACAAAAAGTTGGCAAGCCTGTAATTTGTATTGGCAATTTAACTCTTGGCGGATCAGGAAAGACGCCTGTTGCGCTGGCTATAGGCAAAATTCTTCAAGAAATGAAAATTGATTTTGCTTATTTAAGTCGCGGCTATTTGGGCAAAAAAAATCGATTTGGCTATGTCGATAATTTGCGATCAACAAGCTATGATGTTGGCGACGAACCCTTGATTTTGGCCGAAAAAGCGCCAACTTTTGTTTCTAAAAATCGCTTACTTGGCGCTAAAGAAATTGCTAAAAATCGTCAAACCAAGGTGATTGTTCTCGATGATGGCATGCAAAATGATTCACTGCAAAAAGATTTGTCAATTTTGGTAATTGATAGCAAAATACAATTTGGTAATGAATTTTTATTTCCTGCTGGCCCTTTAAGAGAAAGCATTGCCGATGGCTTAGCTAAAACAGATTTTGTAATTGTAATTGGCGAAGGCGATAATAAATTACAAAAAATTTTAGCAGAAAAGAAAGTTATTTATGCCAAAATAAAAGCAAAAAATTTATCAGATTTTGCTAATCAAAAACTGATGGCATTTTGCGGGTTGGCTTATCCAGAAAAGTTCTTTTCTTTCTTAGAGAATCAAGGCTTAAACATAGTAGACGCCAAATCTTTTACAGATCATCATTTTTACAAAATAAGCGAGTTAAACCAATTGATTGATGAGGCAAAAAAACAAGATGCAAAACTAATTACCACAAAAAAAGATTGGGTAAAATTTCCCGCTAATTTTAAAAGAAAAATTGGCTATCTAGATATTGAGCTAGAGCTAGAAAATAAAGAGTTTATTAAAGAAGAGTTACAAAAATTATTGAAGTAAAATGAAAAAATTTCGCTATATAATCGAAGCTGCAATTGTAAAATTGGGCATGGAATTTTTTAGAATTCTTGGCCCACAAAAAGCCTCTAACGCCGCTTCTTTCTTGGCTCGCCTTATAGGAAAGCAACACTCTACCAATAAATTAGCGATGCGAAATATCGGCCTTGCTTTGCCAAATTTAAGCGAAACAGAGAAGAAGGAAATTCTTAAAAATATGTGGGATAACCTGGGCCGCGTGGTTGGAGAATATATTCACATCGTTAAAGCCACGCCACAAGAAATGGTTAAAAAATATATTATCTTTAATCAAGATACCCGCGCGAATCTTGATTTTCTTCGGCAAAATAAAAAAGGCGGCATAATTTTTTCAGGCCACCTTGGTAATTGGGAGGTTGGGCCAAAAATTTTTATGAGCGAAGGGCTTGATGTGAGCACGGTTTATCGCCCACTCAACAACCCTTATGTCGAAAAAATGACAGCATCGATTAGAGGCTCGAAGCTTATAGCTAAAGGCCCCCAAGGCAATCGTCAAATTATTGAAGCGGTAAAAAAAGGTGAATACATACTTATTATGGCCGATCAAAAAATTAGCGAGGGCGAACCAATAAAGTTTTTTAACGATGACGCCATCACTACAACCTCGCTGGCTCGCATTGCTTTAAAATATGATATTCCACTTATTCCGGCACGAGCAGTTCGGATTGATCATCTTTGTAAATTTATGGGAGAAGTTGAAAGACCACTTGCTTTTCAAAAAACAAATGACATAAATAAAGACGTAATAAATCTTACCCGCTTAATCAATTGCAAGCTAGAAGAGTGGATCACTCAATATCCAGCTCAATGGTTTTGGGTTCATGATCGTTGGAAAAAATAATAAATTTTACTTATGAAAAATCTTTTTTTGATTGCATTTTTATGCCTAATTTCTTCATGCGCATTTCTTCTTAACGACAAAACAGTTGATGTTGCAATAAACAGCAATCCTGCCGGAGCCGATATTGTAATTGATGGCCGAAGCTATGGTAGAACGCCGGCCACACTAATTCTTGAGCCAAAAAGTTACACCGTAGTTGTAACCAAAGAAGGTTATGGTTCGGCGCAAATTAAGCTTGAAGCTTGGCAGGCAATTAGAAGAAAAAATGGTGAGGGCGGAAGATGTGTTGCTGATGCGCTTGGAACAATGCTAATAGTTCCGGCCTTTTCTTTTTTATCTGTTTATTGTCGTGATTTTAAAGAGTCGGAATATTTGGTTAATATTCCTTATTTGGGCGCAGCTTCTTCGCAAGGCGGGGCGTCTCAAACCTTACAAAATCAACAACCTCAGTCGCAATATCAAAATTATTATTACCAACCCTATAATTATAATGGGGCAGCGACATCTTATTAATTAAGAACAATTCCGTCTCTAATTGTAATGATGCGGTCAAGTTTTTTGGCTAGCTCGATATTATGCGTAACCAACAGACAAGCAATCTTCGAGCTTCTCACTAAATTTTTTAACAACTCAAAAACCATTTCCGAATTAGCTGAATCAAGATTTCCTGTGGGCTCATCTGCTAAAATTAACGATGGCTTAGTAACAATAGCCCGCGCAATAGCTACGCGCTGTTGCTGTCCTCCAGATAATTCTGCCGGCTTGTGATTTATTCTATTCGATAAATCAACCTCAGCTAAAATTTTTGCCGCTTCCTTCAAAGCCAAATCTTTATCAAGCCCCTGAATTAGAAGCGGTAAAGCCACATTTTCTAGCGCAGAGAATTCTGGCAATAAATGATGAAACTGATAAACAAAGCCTAAATTATGGCGACGGATCTTGGTGCGCAAGGCGTCAGAAGCCTTTGAGGCATCGATAGAGTTAACAAAAATTTGTCCAGAATTTGGAGAATCTAATAGACCCGCAATTTGCAGCAGAGTGGTTTTGCCAGAACCAGATGGCCCAACCAAAGCCGCGATCTCGCCTTTTTGCACAGATAAATTAATGTTGCGTAGCGCCAAAATATCTTGCCCGCCTTGGGTAAATTTTTTTGTTAAATCAATCAATTCAAGGGCCAATGGCTCTTTTTTTGAGTGGTTCATGACTTTATTTTTTACGTTTTTTGCGAGGCTTTTCATCATCGTCATCAAAATCTTCGTCCTCGTCTTCATCTTCGTCCTCGTCTTCATCGTCAGACTCTTCGCCAACCTCTTCTTTATCCTCGTAATCGAAATCATCGTCACGCACTGGCTTTTCTGCTTTTTCTTCCGATCCAAGTTTATCTTTAGCAGTTACAACAACCCTGCCTTTCGCTTCTTCAAAATCAATCTTGTAGATTGTGGCATATTCAGATGCAAGGCGAGATACCGCGGTTTCGTAGATAATTCTTTCAGAGTAAGATCTTTCGCCATCTTCAATATCGCGAGTTAAATCACGCAAAACTTCGGCGAGTAAAATGATATTTCCAGAATTGATTTTTGATTCATATTCTTGAGCACGACGCGACCACATTCCTTTCAGCTTTTTAATTCCACTACGCAAAATAGAAAAAACTTCTTCCATTTGCGACTTAGAAACCAAAGGTCTCAACCCAATTTTTTCTGAATTTTTAATTGGAACTTTAATCGTGAGCTTTTCTTTTTCAAAATGCATCAGATAACAACTAAAATCAGAACCAAGAACGGTAGTTTTTTGAACATCGATAATTTTTCCGATACCATGTGAAGGATATACGGCGAACTCTCCTATTTTAAACTCTTGCGTTTGCTTAGATGGCTTTGCCGAGGCTTTTGGCGCAACAGTTTCTAATGACGAACTTTTTTCGGCTGCCTTAGTTTTTTCGGCTTTTGGCGCCGCTTTTATAACAGGCTTATTGACAATTTTAGAAGAAACTACTTTTTGCTTTTTTGCTTTTTTTGCCGCCTTTACTGGCTTCACAACTTTTTTAACTACATTTTTTTTAGTCTTTGGCAAAACTTTTTTTACCATCTTTGTCGGTTTTTTTGAAGCCTTTTTAACTGGTATGCTTTTTTTCTTAGCTTTCACTACGACCTTCTTTGTAGATTTTTTTACAACTGCCGCCACCTTCTTTTTTACTGGCTTCTTAATCGCCTTAAGCGGCTTTTTTACAGCTTTTTTTATCGCGGGTTTTATCTTTTTTATTGGTTTTGTAATTTTACTTTTTTTAGCAAGAGGCTTCGCTTTTTTTACTGACATTTTTAATAAAATTGATAATAAAATTTACAGAAAGGGTTATTCTACTATGATTTTTAACCCCTTGCAAGAGTTTTTTAATAGTTCGACAAATTTCAATCTTTTAAGGCCAAGATTCTGTTTTTTAAAAATACTTGTGCAATAAATCTAGTTGCCACAAGATAATGCTTGGTTGACAGCTTATCGAGCATGGTCATCTTAAAAAATATAGAAGTTCTAGGGTTTTAATTGATCGCAGCCTTGCAAAATAGTATTAAAGATTTCTTCCAACATAATTTTATAAATCTTCCTAGCGCCTTTACTGTAGCGGTTTCTGGGGGCATCGATTCTTTGGCACTTACATTTTTGCTGCATGATTTTTGCTTACAAAATAACATTCAATTATTTGCAGCTACAGTTGATCACAAAATGCGCAAAACCTCTTCTACAGAGGCTTTGCAGCTTCATAAACTTTTGATAAAAAATAAAATCACCCACAAAATTTTAACCATAGATTCAAAAAAATTACCAAAAAATAATATTGAGGCTAACCTTCGTGAAGCCCGCTACAAGCTGCTCTACGAGTTTTGTCTTGCCAATAAAACCGAAGCATTATTTTTAGGCCACCATCTTGGCGACGTGGCAGAAAATTTTTTAATACGCTTGTTTCGCGGCAGTCAACTAGATGGATTATCTGCGATGCAAGAAGTCTTGCAATTCAAGAGAATCAAGCTTTGTCGCCCGCTTCTTAATATCGAAAAAGACGATCTCAAAAATTTTTTACAGGATAAAAAAATCAAATGGTTTGAAGATGAATCAAACGAGGATGAGAAGTTTTTGCGCAATAAAATTCGTAAGTTTTTTGATAGTTTTGCCGAAAAAAATCTGATTCAAAAACGCATTAAAAATGCAGCAGAAATTATTAAAGAAAGTAAAGATTTTATTGATGATATTTTATTGCGAGAAGCCGCTTCGTGCCTAAAGTTTAACGATGATGGAAGTTTTTTAATTAACTTAAAAAACTATCAAAAAATATCACCAAAAATTGCATTAAAAATTCTTAGTTTAGTGTTAATCGAGGTTAGTGGAAATAATTACAAACCTCGCTTGGATGGCCTAAAAAACTTTGAGAAAAATATTGTTACTTTAACAAAAGGAAAGCGAAAAAACTTTTATGGATGTATGGCACTAAGCCTAGAGAATCAAGATCTGCTAATTTATCGCGACAAAACCGAGGCACAAAACCCCGCACAAAAATTTGATACAAAAACTACACTAATTGATGGAAGATTTTTAGTTAAGAAGGCTGATAAAAAATCAGAATTTTATTTTCGTACAATTTTGAAGAGCCTGTTTTCATCGACAAGCCTTGATTGATTGGGGGCGCTGAATTTAACACTCAACATTTACGTTAATTGGCAGAGCAAAAACGAGAGGCAGATAGCTTAATCTACCAAAACAACTAATTTTTTTCCATCGTGAATTTCGGCAAATCCGCCAACGACATCAAGTTCTTTTAGAACTTCTTGCTTATCGCCATAAACAACAATTTTGCCCTTTTTTAGAGCCGCAACAAAAGCCTCGTGATCTTGCATAACGCCAATTTCTCCAGCCACAGAAGGAACCGTAGCCAAATGGCACGGCCCTTCAAAAATAACGCCAGCAGGAGAAATAATTTCTATTTTTAACATCACTAATATTGTTTAAAATTTAACAGCAAAATCTCTTTTGCTGTTAAATTTATTTTGCTTCATTCAATAATTTTTCGCCTTTTGCAATCGCTTCTTCGATTGATCCAACCATATAGAAAGCAGATTCAGGTAGGTGATCATATTCGCCAGCGCAAATTGCTTTAAATCCAGAAACAGTGTCTTTTAAAGAAACAAGTTTTCCTGGAGAGCCAGTGAAAACTTCGGCAACGTGAAATGGCTGCGACAAAAAGCGCTGAATTTTACGAGCTCTTGCTACTGTAAGCTTGTCTTCTTCAGAAAGCTCATCCATACCAAGAATGGCAATGATATCTTGCAATGATTTGTAGGCTTGCAATACACGCTGAACTTCTCGCGCAGTTTTATAATGCTCGTCGCCAACAACACGTGGATCAAGGATGCGCGAGGTTGAATCGAGTGGATCTACCGCTGGATAAATACCCATTTCGGCGATTTGACGCGATAAAACCGTTGTTGCATCTAAGTGAGCAAATGATGTTGCGGGAGCAGGATCGGTTAAGTCATCTGCCGGTACATAAACTGCTTGTACTGAAGTGATTGAACCATGCTTGGTTGAAGTGATACGCTCTTGCATCATACCCATTTCGGTGGCAAGCGTTGGCTGGTAACCTACAGCTGAAGGGATGCGACCCAAAAGCGCTGATACTTCAGAGCCAGCTTGCGTGAAACGGAAAATATTATCGACGAAGAAAAGAACGTCGCGACCTTCTTTGTCGCGGAAATATTCTGCTTGTGAAAGACCGGTTAGAGCAACGCGGGCGCGGGCTCCAGGTGGCTCATTCATTTGGCCATAAACAAGCGCAACTTTTGAATTTTCAGGATTTTTAATATCGATAACGCCAGACTCCATCATTTCGTGATAAAGATCGTTACCTTCGCGGGTTCTTTCGCCAACGCCAGCAAACACCGAATAGCCGCTATGTGCCTTGGCAACGTTGTTGATTAACTCCATAATCAAAACTGTTTTACCAACGCCGGCACCGCCAAACAAACCGATTTTTCCACCTTTAGAATATGGAGCGAGAAGATCGATAACCTTGATACCAGTAACAAGAATTTCGGTTTCAGTAGCCTGATCGACCAATTCTGGTGCTGGTGCGTGAATTGGGCGGAAGTCAACATTGGCAATTGGGCCGCGCTCGTCGATTGGCTCTCCGATTACGTTCATGATTCTGCCCAAAGTAGCGGCACCAACTGGCACTGTGATTGGTGCGCCGGTATCTTCAACTTTAAGGCCGCGAGTTAGGCCATCAGTTGAATCCATAGCGATTGTACGCACGGTTTTTTCGCCAATATGAAGCGCAACTTCAAGTACTAATTTTTTGCCGTTATTGTCGCAGACTAGGGCGTTGTAGATTGCGGGCATCTCACCATTTTCAAATTCTACATCTACTACAGCAGAAATAATTTGTGAAATTTTTCCAGAATTTTTCATAGGTTTTTTAAAAGTTTCGAAATATTTTTTGTAAAGCTTAATTTTAAGGGCCGCGATGCTACATGCCACAAGTTAAATTACAAGAAAAATGATGTATAAATTATAGAACTTTATCCAGCTGATCTTTTGCTTGCAACTCGTTAACATTGGTGGCGCTGGCTTGCGAACTAGGAGCAGCCAGAGATGCAGCTCTTCTTGCTGCCGCAGCGCTCATAGAACTTCCCAAGCCTTTTGCACGAGCCGTTGGGGGCACCTTTGCCAAATAATCTTTTATCACCTCTATACCTTCATCTAAAATTATTCTGTCTCTTGCTATGCTTAAAACAGCTTGAGAAAAGCCATCTTGCGGCCCTTGATAATTATCGGGCATATTATTGCCGATAATTCTGAGAATTGTTTCTGTATCTCGTATCTCGTTGCGACTCCCTTCATCATCAAGCTCTTCTTCGGTTGCCGCTTCATGCGCTGCAGGCTCCATTAGCTTTTTAATATACTTGCAGATCTTGCGCAAAATTTGGTCTTGTTTTTAATTTGGCAATTAACGCCTCAACTACTCTCTGCTCGGTTCCTAAGCCATCTTCTAATAGGCTTGGCAACATGTCGTAATCTTCGAGGGCAATTGCTTCTTCAATCGATGAACATATTGGTCGAATTTCTTCTGATGAATCCATGATTTATTATTTTTATAACAAAGCTCAATCCAGCTTTTATGGAGTAGCCTATGAAAATCGCGGCTTATTACTTAACATTTGCGCTTCAAGCAAAATATCGTGACCAATTGGCGCAGCAGCACCAGAGCCACTTTTGCCATGCTCAACCACAACCGAAATTGCATATTTTGGATCATGAACCGGCGCGAAGCCGACGAAAATTGCGTGATTTTGGTTAGAATTTAGCGCGCTTTCTGCCTTTGTCATTTCTTTTTCGCGCTTAGAAACCACTTGCGATGTGCCGGTTTTTCCTGCCATTTCATAGCCTTTTTCGGTAATTCTTCTAAAATACGAAGTGCCTCGCGGGTCGTTAACCACGCGGCGCATGCCTTCTTGCACAAATTTTACATGCTCTGGATTTTTTACCAGCAGACTATCTTTTAATTCATCAAACTGGCTATAAATGTTGTGGTTGCGCACCAGATAAGGCTTGATCGGCACTCCGCCATTGGCAATTCTTGCCGTAACCAACGCCATTTGCAACGGAGTTGAAAGCACAAAACCCTGCCCGATTGCCGTGTTTAGCGTATCGCCACCAACCCAAGGCTGATGATAAACTTTTTGCTTCCACTCTTCAGACGGCACGTTTCCTGCCTTGGCGCCATAAAGGCTAATATCGAATTTTTCGCCATAGCCAAAGCGCTTGGCCATTTCGGCTATTTTAGCAATGCCAATTTGATTAGCTAAAGTAAAAAACATCACGTTGCAAGATTGCATAATTCCTTCCATCATGTCTACCGAGCCGTGCCCACCTTCTTTCCAGCAATGAAATGTTCTTCGGCCAGATTGATAATTGCCGTTGCAAAAAACATGAATATTAGGATTAATGCCCGCTTCAAGCGCCGCTAAAGCTACCATCAATTTAAAAGTTGATCCTGGCGGATAAAGCGCAGCAATTGGCTTGTTGTTAAGCGGCTTGCGCGGATCTTCGTTAAGCTCTTTCCACAGTTGATATTGAATGCCTTCAACAAAATTGTTAGGATCAAAAGACGGGCTCGAGGCGTAGGCCAAAATTTCACCGGTTTTTACATCCATTGCCACCACAGAAGCAACATCATTTTTGATGCGCTCGGTAGCAAATTTTTGCAGCATAACATCGATGGTTAAATGCAAGCGAGAGCCTTCTTCCGACGGCCTTACTGATAGCGTGCGCAACGGAGTTTCAAAGGCGTTTACTTCAACATATTTTACGCCATATTTGCCGCGCAAAGCTTCGTCAAAACTACGCTCGATGCCCGCCTTTCCTAGGCGAAAATCGGGATGCATAAATAAATTTGGCTCGTTTTCATCGATTTCTTTTTCAGATGGAAGTGACACATAGCCCAAGAAATGCGCGGTTTCGTAAGGAAAAGGATAGCGTCGCTGAATGCCGCTTTCAATCGACAAACCAGGCAAACGATAAGAATTAACCTCGATGCGAGCAAGATCGTCCCACGATAAATTATCGATTAGCGAAATAATTGTTTTGCGGCGGGCATTTTTTATTTTGGTCAAAAAAACTTTTTGCGCATCGGCATCAAGATTGAGAATTTCGGTAAGTTTTGCTACCAAGTCATCGGCGTTGCGCTTGTTTTCTAGGTAGAGCAGTAGGCGATAGTTATTTTCATTCATCGCCAAAGCAACTCCTTTGCGATCAAACACAATGCCGCGCGGCGCCGGATTAATTATTGGCTTAATCGAGTTGCTATCAGATTGCACCGAATATTCGCCATGTTTCCAGAATTGCAAATAACTTAAACGCGTAACCAGCGCAAAGGTTAGAACAGATTGGGCTCCACTTACTAAAAAAGTGCGTCGATTAAAAATTTTATTTTTACGGATATCGCGCAGCATTATTTTTCTTCGATTAATTTTTGGTAAAGATAATCAAAAAACTTATGCATTAAAACATAGAAAGTAGAGGTAAGCACAAACTGCACCAGTATAGTAGTGACGCTGTAAAATGCCGTATTGAAGGCCGATAAAATCATCCACTTTAAGCATAAGAAACAAAAACAAAATATTGCGAATTGTCGCCATAATTGCTTGAAATTTTCGCGAATTACTAAGCGCTGATTGAGTGCAACAAAAACTTTAATGAGAGCTATGTAGCAAATGGGAGTAAGGCCCAATGGGTTGCCATTTAATGCATCATTCCAAATTCCTAGCAAAAAAATAAACCATAATGCAAAGACGCGATGAAAAACCGCGAAGTAAAAAATCATCATTAAATCAAAAAGCGGAATAAGCTTTGAGAAGCCGCCAATCTTGATGTCGGAGACATTAAAGATAACAAAAGCAACGGCGATTAGATGAAGAATTATTGTGCGTGAGATTGATTTTTCTGCGAACAAAATACGTTGGTTTAAATTTTATAAGAAAATATAATTTAGTTTTTTAATTTAAAATTTCCAACTGATTAAAAATATTTTGGATTAGTTAATAATTATGTTTTTTTATAAACCAAAAACTTAACGTTAAACTTTCTTTAGTTTTAATTGGCGTCATTCTAATCATAAAAAATATGCCCCCAAAAACTATATCAAAAAAATCTTCAGACGCTGCGCCCGCTTCAAGCGAAGCAACTCCTACGGCGCTTGGTAAAAGAAAAGCGGCTAACTTCTCAACTATCTTAACCCACCTTGCCACACAAAGAACACGATCTCAAACTGAAGTTGTGGCCAGACAAATCAAGGATTTTGCATCAGGCAGCTCCCCCAAATCTAAGGGGATTGATACAGTAAAGCCAAAAAGAAAAATTTTATCAACTTCACAAAATCATATAATTTCTGATAAATATTTGAGTGAAATGCTAGAAAAATCAATTACCAGAATACAACAATATATAATTTCTGGCGATGGCGCAAAGATTGATTTAGCTACAAGACAAGAACAGGCAATAAAAGATTTTTTTAAGAAGATTTTTCATCATACCGAAAAAGAAGAATTAAAAAATTCGCTAGATGGGTTGCAAAAATATTTGCACCAAGCGCTAGGCGTCCGCTCTTTATCATTATTGCGAAATTTAAGGTCACTTCTCAAATTATCAAAGATGATGGCGCGCGCGGTATAGATAGAGAGATGTACGAACTGGTGTTGCAAGCTATCTCCCCCGATATCATTGGCAACAGAATCAATAGGGTTAGATTTTCGTCAAAGGCTTATAGCGGAAATATTGGCGATGGAGCGCATTTTGAGGCTCCCGGTTTTTTAGAACAGTCTGAAAGAAATTTTCGTAAGGGAGATACGATTAGCAAGCCTACAACCTTCGATCAAAGTTCAAGAGAGATTAGGTTAACCGACGCTCAAGAAAAACACTTTGAACAAGGCTTTTTGGGATATAGACCATCTACTCCAACCACGCCAAGCAAAACAAGTCTTCGCGAGTTGCCCGAGAAAAAGCCACCCACAAATGTGAGCACTATTGGTTCAGCAAAAAAATTAGAAAACCCTAGCGCACAAAAACAGCGCTAAAAATTAAGCAAACATTTTAGCAAAATTTCTTCTTTTTCTTTTTTTCCAAAATCCACGGTGATAGGCATCAGAAGCAAGTAAAGGCACAACTGACGTAGCTTCGGCAAAAACCATTTGCTCGTAGGCTGTATCAACTTTGCCCCAAGAGCAAGCCTCTTTTAAGGTAGAAGAAGAGCAGGCTCCGTCGCGAGAATCGGCTACGGTAATTTGCACTGCATATTTATGCATTTCAACATCGTGGCCTAAAATTTCTGCGCAAACTACTGTGTCTTGCACAAAGTTTTTTGGCACGCCACCGCCAATCATCAACAAGCCAGTGGTTCCGGCTTTAATTTTGATGTCGGTTAATTCTTTGAAATCGGCGATAGAATCAATGGTTAAGTGCTTTTTTGGATTTTTCACTTGGTGCAAAACCAACCCAAATCCAGCCGATGAATCGGTGAAGGCTGGGCAAAAAATTGGCACGTTATGATCGTAAGCAAGCTCGATTAGCGAATCTTTTTTCTTCGAGTTTTTCTTTAAATATTTTCCCATTTCCCAGATAAACTCACGAGACGAGTAAGCGCGCGGCTCTAAAGAATTTGCAATTTTAAAGATTACGTTATCGCAATGCTGCAAATTTTCTTCATCGATGTAAGTATCGTAAATGCGATCGATGTAATTATCGCGCAAAAATTTATCGTCGATAAACGGCGTGCCTTGATAATGCTTGAATCCAAGTGCTTCGAAGAAATCCATATCAACGATAGATGCACCAGTTGCAACGATGGCGTCGATCATGCCAAATTTAATCATATCGGCGTAAACTTTCATGCAACCGCCCGCAGAAGTAGAGCCCGCAAGAGTTAAGATTGTTGAGCACGAAGAATCTTTTAACATCATGTTGAAGATTTGTGTCGCGCGCGCTAAATCACGTGAAGTGAATGACATGTGATCCATTTGATCAATGATGGTGCGCGCATCAAACGAAGTGATGTCGATATGCTTAACTACTCTTTTGAGAAGATCTTTTTTAGTAACTTTTTTTGCTGCCATTTTTAAAAATATAAATTATTGCGCGCGCATTGCCCGTGCAAATTAAGAAGAAATATTATTTGAAGATGCGTCTTCTTCTGAATCAGAAGACTTGTACATGCTGCTTAAAGGCTCGTCGTTAACTTCAACTTGAATTGTTTGATTGAAACCGTTGAATTCGGTGCGGATGCTTTTTGAATAAGCGCCAAGCTGGCCGATTTCGATGTAATCACCTTCGGCGATATTTTCGGGCAGATAAAACGGGCCTTTCATGGTATCAAGCGAATCGCAGGTTGGGCCGTAAAATCCAAAAGGCACATTATTGCTAGAAAGCGTGCGACCTTTTTTAATGCGCATCGCTTTTGTAGGATAAATAAAAGCTGGGAAACCCGCGTCAAACAAGCCGCCATAGGTGCCATCGTTAATGTAGAGCATGTTGCCTTTGCGAGCTTCAACGCGCACCAAAAGCGAACCAGATTCTGCAACCAAGGCGCGGCCAGGCTCGCACCAAATGCGGCAATTATTATCGATTGGCATTAGCATTAGCGCGTCTTGAATTTCGTCGAGGTAGCTTTGCATGTTTGGAGGGGTCATGCCTGGATAAACCGAAGGAAAGCCGCCGCCAATATCGAGAACGTCAAGCTTAACTTTTGCTTGAGTGACAACATCTTTGACAATCATTAGTGTGGCGCGATATTGCGTAGGATCCATGCACTGAGAACCAACATGAAAGCAAATGCCAAAACGCTTTGCAACCACGCGAACTTTGCGCAAAAGCGCTACAGATTTGCGCGGCAAAACACCAAATTTGCCAGATAAATCGATTGCTGAACGCGCGTTAGGAATTGCCAAGCGCACATGCAAGCCAAGGTCTTTGGCGCCGTTAGTAACTTCGAGGATTTTTTTTAATTCATCGAATGAATCAAGTGAAAAATCGCGGATGCCATGATTAAAATAAGCCTCGTAAATTGCCTCACGAGATTTAATTGGATGCATAAAATACATGCTGGCCTCTTTGCCAAACAAGCCGTTAATGAGATTGATTTCGGCCAAAGAAGCAACATCAAAATGACGAATTCCTGCGTCAAATAAATGTTGTAAAACCGCTGCATCTGGGTTGCTTTTTACTGAATAAAGCACATCGCCACTAAGATTTTTGCCAGAGAAATTTTTTAATGATTTGAAATTTTCAAGAAACCATGAAGCCGCGCGCTTTAAAGAATTAGGGCGAATAAAATAAACTGGAAAAGATGGCTTAGACGCAAAAACATGAGATTCTACTGTAGAATCGATCATGTTAATTTGTTTATTTTTACCTTCAGTTTTTTTGCTTGATTGCTTTGTTTTGCGAAAATCGACAAAGTGAACTTTTGAACCATGTTTTTGACTTGCTAATCGGCCGTCATATTCTTGAGATTTTTCCATTTCGTTTTAAGTAGATAAAAATTAAAAAAATTACCTAAAATTTATTCTGATTCTTCGCTGTGCTGCCTAGGTCTCGCGACCTATTTAATTTTGTCAAAAAAATCAGAAACTTTTTTAAAGAGCGCGGGACAATATTTTATTTATTTTTAATTGCAAATAAAAACTTACAAAATGGCTAAATTAAACATGATTCACATCGGATAAGTAGCAAGAGATTTTTTGTTTACTATTTGCGCAAAGCTAATTAAAAAATTGCCAGAAATTGTTTTTAACAACAAACTAAATTTATGGATGCTCCGGCCGATATAATTCTTGATGAAGAAGAGTATTTTACATTTTTAGCCATTTCTTCACACTTTATCAACGCTGAAGGTGAAGAAATAGAAGAAGACGAGGTAATGAACGCAGCAGCAAAAATGGCGCGCCTACGTGAACTTCTGCAATCTATGGATGATGATTCAAAACTACGGGCTTTAAATGGAAGACCCGAGCCAGGCGAGCAAGGCATGCTGCTATTAAACATGGCTGTGGCAATAGGAAACTTAGAAGCCTGTCAAATCTTGGTGGCACACGGCGCTAATCTACAAGGGCGCGATGGCCCCGGCTTTAGAGCGATAGACTATCTTTACATTCCTGAACTTGAAATTCCAAACAAAGAAGCGCTACGTGCATGGCTTACAGCGCAGCACATAGAGCGCAGCACATAGAGCGAGGATTGCCAGTGCCCGCCGCCCATTTAGATGCTGCAGCAGAAGGCCCCGATTTGCCAGCTCCCCACGTTATTTTAGTTGCAGAAGTTGGGGCGCAAAGAGCCGCAAAAAGAAGGCTAGATGAAGATCCTGAAGGGCCAAGCAAAAAACAGCACCGCTAAAAACTATTGCGTGTGACCCCCTTTGCCACCGCAGAACCTAAAGATGCAGCGCCGGTTTTTCTAGGCTTTGCGGTGGGCCCGTAAACACTTATTTTGGCCAACTCTTTTGGATCTTTAGGCGCATAAATTTCTTTTGCCGCCTCGAAAGATTCTTTAGCATTAGTAGGATAAGATGACGCCTTAGAGCCAACTCTAGATGCTTGCGAGCTTGCTGAAGCTGGTCTTGTGGTTGCAGATGCCGTCATAGGCCTGCTTGAAGCGCCAGAAATACTGCGCACTTCTTTGTTTGAGTTATCCATAAAACTTAAATTTAATTATTAAGAAACTCTAACAAAGCTTGCCGCACCGCAACTCCTGCCTCTACTTGCTCTAGAATCAAGCTAATTTTACAATCATCGGCAAGCTCGCTAGAAATTTCTACATCGCGGTTAATTGGCCCCGGATGCAACACCAGAGCATCTTTGCGCGCCAACTTTAATTTTTCGTGGGTTAATCCATAAAGCTTGGCATATTCAGCAAGCGATGGAATATAGCAGCCCAACATGCGCTCTTGCTGAATGCGCAGCATCATTATTACATCGACATCGATAATTCCTTGCTCAAAATTCTCGAAAACCTGAATGCCCCATTTTTGGCGCAACCATTCGCGGTAACCGGCCGGCATTAAAGTTGGCGGCGTAATCACGCGAATATCGGCGCCAAATTTACTGAGCAACTTAATGTTAGAGCGCGCCACCCGCGAGTGCAAAACGTCGCCGCAAATCGCAATTTTTAACTTGGATAATTCTTGTTTATGTTGGCGAATTACAAAGCTATCGAGCAGCGCCTGGCTTGGATGCTCGTTCGTGCCGTCTCCGGCGTTAATTAGCGATGCGTTGATGTAGTTTTTAAGCAACCCCACGATACCACTAGAATTATGCCTAATTGCCACAAAATCGGGGTTCATGGCGTTGATGGTTTTTGCCGTATCGATTATCGATTCACCTTTTTTTAGCGAAGAAAGCGAAATATCAAGATTTACCACATCGCCACCAGAGCGCTTTGCCGCGATTTCAAACGACATTCTGGTGCGCGTAGAATTTTCGAAAAAGAAATTCACCAGCAGCTTTCCGGCGAGCTTTTTATTGGGCTTTGGTTTAGAGAAATATTGGTAGGAAAGCTTGTGAATCTCGTTGATTTGGGCGCAAGATAGCTGATCTATACTTATTAGGTCTCGCTTCATTAATATTGTATTTATTGAAATATTGATAATTTTAGATTGTAGAAAAAAACTTACCAGTTAAATTTGGCGCAGCTTATTTTAATAAATACAAAAATTTGATCTGGGGCCAGTTTAAAAGGAGATCTAGATATATTTTAACAATTTTTATACAAAACTATGCCGAAAGATGATTTTAGCTTTAAAAAAATTGCCGAAGCAGCAGATAAAGAAATCAGCAATCCTCTAACAGCTGATGATTACAAAGCAATAGAAAACAAATTTATTGATCAGCTTAATAACGCAGGAGTAGCGCTGGAAGATGGAATAAACAAACTACTCTCAAGCATAGAAAATCAAAAAAGTTTTTTGCAAAATCCAGAAGCAACAGGCACTACTAATTTAACTAGATTTTTGAGACATCTTGCAACAAATCATCGTGATTGGAAAATCTTTTCGGAAAAAGAGTGTTCTGACGCTTTTATTAAATCTGCTGGGACAGAAATAGCCCTCCAATGTTATCACCAATACAGCAAACAAGCGATCGCGACAAAAGCTAAAGAAGTAGCTTCGAACCTATTATCCGCGCGAATGTCTCCACCACAAGCGCCTGCACCAGCACCACAAGCGCCTGCACCAGCACCGGCACCACAAGAGGCAAAAGTCCAAACAAAGCAAAGCATGACCTGTCAAATATTATAAACTATAGCAAGCAACTTTACGCCAATACTGCAAAGACAATGGTTGTTATGCCACAATCAGCGCTTGCCCGACACCAAATACTTAAACACCTCTTCTAGATCTGGCTGCTTGGTTAAAATATCCTTCACGCCTCCGCACTTTGCTATCACGCTTAAAATTTCTTCTACAGCAACTTTTGTTGGATCGTAAGCGATAGAAATTTGATCACTCTCAAGCTGCTTGGTTGTAATATGCAAAGGCAATTGTAAATTTTTGCAATCAACATTTTTAGCAAAATTTATGATAAGTTCTTTGCGGTTTAACAACTTCATCAGATTATCTTTGCGATCAACCGTAATAACTTTTCCATGATTGATAACCGCAATCTCGTCGCACAACTCTTCTGCCTCTTCAAGATAGTGGGTTGTAAGAAGAATGGTGGTTCCGCTTTGATTTAGTTTGCGTACATAATTCCATAATTGCGTGCGAAGTTCTACATCGACGCCGGCGGTTGGCTCGTCTAAAACTAAAATTTCGGGGCTGTGCACCAAGGCCTTCGCCACCAATAATCTGCGGCGCATTCCTCCCGATAAACTGCGTGGAGTTGCAAGTGCCTTGTCTTTTAACCCTAGAGCCTCAATGATTTCGTCGGTTCTGCGCTCTGATTTTTTTATGCCAAAATATCCAGCGTAAATTTCGAGAGTTTCGCGCACATTAAAAAACGGATCAATCACTAATTCTTGCGGAACTATACCAATCTTGAATTTGGAGGCTTTTTGGTTTTCATCAATATCAATTCCTGCAATTTTAACTTGCCCCGAAGTTTTATTTACCAGGCCCGCTAAAATATTAATGATAGTAGATTTGCCCGCACCATTAGGGCCTAAAAGACCAAAAAATGAACCTTTTTTGATTTGCAAATCAATATTTTGCAACGCCACTTTTGCCGGAGATTTTTTCTTGGCTTTGTAGGTTTTGTTTAAACCGCTGATTTCGATAGCTAAGTCTGACATGGTAAATATTTATCTTGTGGGCAGTAAAATGATAATAATGCTATCTTTTATCAAAACTAGGTCACGTTATATCCCCTGCGGGGATACGCTGACCTATTTTGACACAAGATAGCATTATTATCATTTTACCTATTTCGCGTTTATGCGATTACTTTTTTTTCTTGCAGCATTTCTTGCAATTCGCCAGCTTGAAACATTTCTTTGATGATATCGCAACCACCAACAAATTCGCCTTTGATGTAAAGCTGCGGGATAGTTGGCCAATCGGAAAATTCTTTGATGCCTTGACGAATTTCAGGATCGCGCAAAATATCTACATCGTGAAACTCAACGCCAAGCTGATTCAAAATGTGTGAAACTGTGGCCGAAAACCCGCATTGCGGCATATCTTTCGAGCCTTTCATAAAAAGCACGACATCGTTTTCTTGGATTGTTTTTTCAATTTCTTCAAAGATATTTCTCATATTTATTTTATTTAATTAAACGGCCGAAGTCTTGATTTGCAAGGCGTGAAGCGCTGCGCCAAGATGTCCGGCCAAAGCTGTGTTTACCATCTTATGCTGCTCAACCCTTGTTTTTCCAGCAAAAATTTTATCGATAATTTTTACGCTGTAATGATCTTGATCGCCAACGGTATCAACAATTTCAAGCAGCGCCTCAGGAAATTTTGCGCGCAGCAGGCTTTCTAATTTTTCTTGAGCGATTGGCATATTTCAAATTGATTTAAAAGATTGAACTCTATCTGTGCCATTCATAAAAATCTTCAATAAATTTAATATTTTTTTAAATGAAGCAGGAGCTGCGGTGGTGGGCCGAAACTCTTAAGCCTTCTCGCGACGGTGGGCCAACACTATAGATCTCTCTCGCGGTGTTGGTCACAAAACTCTAGATCCCTTCCGCGGCATGAGCCTTGGCGATCATACTCTGCTGCTCAAACATGATGACCCTGGGGCCATTCCTCTTTTATTTGCAATATTTTTATA
>Ga0209550_10000890_pt1 | contig 28659 bp, 30 predicted proteins | sample LauGreSuBDMM15SN_2_FD_187567 | JGI IMG/M metagenome (GOLD analysis project Ga0209550, IMG submission 187567) | Freshwater lake microbial communities from Lake Michigan, USA - Su13.BD.MM15.SN (SPAdes) (version 5) | ecosystem: Environmental > Aquatic > Freshwater > Lake | place: Lake Michigan... | reverse complement strand
GAGATGCTGGCGGCCATCGGGCTGATTCTGGTGTTCATTACCGTGGTCTTTATCCTGATCGGTTTTCGCCTGATGGGTCGTGACTTCATGCTTCGGAGGGCCCCCACATGAGCAAGCTGGTGCTGCGCAACGTATCCCGCACGTTCGGTGACTTCACTGCTGTTGAGAATTTCAATCTCGAACTCGAGGCAGGCGAGCTTGTTTCATTGCTGGGGCCTTCGGGTTGTGGCAAGACGACGACGCTGCGCATGATCGCGGGATTCATGACGCCCACGGCCGGCACCATCGAGTTGGATGGCCAGGTGATTTCCTCTCCCGCCTCCAGCCTGCCGCCGGAAAAGCGGCAGATGTCGATGATCTTTCAGAGCTACGCTATCTGGCCCAACATGACTGTGGCGGAGAACGTGGGTTTTGGTTTGAAGATACGCAATTTCAAGACCGACGAGATCCGCCGTCGCGTGGGTGAGATCCTCGAGGTGGTGCAGATGGGCGATCTGCGCGACCGTTATCCGGCTGAACTGAGTGGCGGGCAGCAGCAGCGCGTGGCCCTGGCGCGGTCCATTGTGGTCAAGCCCGCCGTGCTGTTGCTGGACGAACCGCTCTCCAACCTCGATGCGAACTTGCGCGAGGAGATGCGCTTCGAAATCCGCCGGCTGCACGACGAGTTCAAGATCACCATGGTGTACGTGACCCATGATCAGGCCGAGGCGATGGTCACCTCAGATCGAATCGCCGTGATGAACAAGGGCCACTTGGAACAGATCGATGCGCCGTATGCGCTTTACGGCCGACCGAAGACGCGATTTGTCGCCGGGTTCATCGGACGCACGAATTTTATCGATGGAAAATCCAGTGGCAATGACGTGGACTTTGGCGGCTTTTCGGTGCCCAAGCAGTCATTGCAGACCGAGGCCCCTTTGCCAGAGGACGTGCTGGTGTCGATCCGACCGCAAAGCATTCACTTGCTCAAGCAGAACCCTGGCGTGAACAGCGCCAGTTGCTGCGTACAGGGCAGCGTGCAGCGCCGCGCCTATCTCGGGGAATACTGGGACTATCACGTGACTGTGCCGGGCATCGAGCAAGCCCTGCGGGTTACCGCGAGGCCCCAGGATGTCTTTGAAGTGAATGAGCCGGTGTGGATTGAAATTGACACCACGCAGCTGACCGTGATCGAGTAGTAGAACAAACAAGGGAACCGCCCTCGAGGGGGTCAACCTGCTTGCGTGTTTCAGCCCGCTTGATGCGCCTGCCAAAAGAGCCACCTGGCGATGCACAGCTTGAGCAGGTTCTAGACGATGCCATTCAAAAAGGCCGCGTGGTCACTGTCCGGCATGTCAAACACCCAGCCCGACATCCAGCCGACCAAGGCCATGCCCAGCAGCGAGGCCATATTGACGGAGCCCTAACGTGGGCCGGCTTCTTTGAGGTCCCCGTTCAGCAGCATCTCGCCGATTGTCCGGTGAGTCAACGTTTGCTTATCGACCACCCGCAACATCCACGATGCTGCCGTGAACGTAACTGGCTTCAGGTCCCGCAAGCCACATGGCCACCTTGGCAACTTCCTCTGGAGTACCGGAACGCCCCAAGGGGACGGCTGTTTTCGCCATGATTTTCATCTGATCAATGCCACCATGAACGTTGTGGATGTCAGTGGCAATCAGGCCGGGTCGGATCGCATTGACCCGAACACCTTGGGGGCCAACCTCTTTGGCCAAAGCCAGATTGAAACTGTCCAGCGCCCCTTTTGAGCCTGCGTAGGCGCTGCCGCCGGACAAACCGCCAAGGCGCGATGCGACCGACGACATGTTGACAATCGCACCACCCGAGCCACCATGTGCGGTAGACATGCGAAGCACCGCTTCACGCGCACAGTAATAAGCGCTGAATACATTGGCACCATACAGACGATTGAGCTTTGTTTCGTCCGCTTCCGTGATCAAAAAGCTCGCCAGGATCCCTGCATTGTTGATGAGCGCGTGCAAAGGCCCCACATTTTCATCGAACTCACGAAACATACGCTGCACTTCCGATTGTTGGCTGACATCGGCTTGTAAACAAACGACTTTGACGCCCATTTGCCGCAGCTCGTCGGCCAGGCTCAAGGCTTCGCTTTGACTTTGGTTGTAATTGAGTCCAATCGACCATCCCTGCTGCGCCGCTTGGCGTGCAATCGCCTGTCCAATGCCTCGACTGGCACCCGTGATGAGGATGTTTTTGGAGGAGTTCATGCGGTCACTCAGGTTGGATATTGGCTTCTTTGACCAAGCGAACCCATTTGCTGACTTCGCTGGCCATGAAGGTTTTCAGTTGGTCGGGCGTCATGACCACGGGCTGAATGCCAATGCCAGCCAGTTTTTCCTGCGCATCCTTAGACTTCAAGGCTTGCCCCATGGTCGCATTGAGTTTGTCCACCACGTCTTTTGGCATACCGGCTGGACCCACCAAGGCGAACCAAGCGGTGATGTCAAAGCCGGGCATGGTCTCGGCCAAGGATGGCCAGTCGGGCACCAGCGACGAGCGTTTGTTGGCTGTAATGCCCAAGGGGCGCAACTTGCCCCCTTTGGCTTGAGCCATTGAGTTTCCCAAGTCTACAAATGTGAAGTCCACCACACCTGCCATCACGTCGTTCATGGCCAGAGGTATGCCTTTGTAGGCGACGCCCATGGTGTCAATGCCGCCCAGCTTATTGAGCACGGCAATGCTCACTTGTGAGCTTGAAGAGCCATAGCCTGCGTTGACTTTGCCAGGACGCTGCTTGGCGTAGCTGATGAATTCCTGAATATTCTTGGCAGGATGATCTGTCTTCACCATCAAAACCAGCATGTTTTCACCCACGGCGGCGACCGGTGTGAAGTCCTTGAGTGGGTCATAGGGGATGCTTTTGAGCAAGGCGACGTTGGAGGCGGCAGCAGAATTAGAGGAAAACAAAAGGGTGTGGCCATCGGGCGCAGATCGGATGACATCCATGGCCGCAATCGAGCCACCTGCACCCGGTTTGTTTTCCACTAGAAAAGTTTGGCCGAGTAATGTTTGCATTTGCTGAGCCATTAGCCTGGCCGCTTGGTCAGTGGCGCTACCTGCTGGAAAGGGCACGACAAATTTGACGGGTTTCGAAGGGTAAGTCTGCGACCAGCTTGCACTGGACCATCCGAGCAGCGCCAAACCAATGGCGAGGCTTTTTAAAAAAATGCGTGTTTTCACGTTGTCTCCTGATGGGTTTAAAAAATTGATTTCAAGGTCTTTGAACAGGGAGGTTCAGCAAATGGAACGACAAAGATTTGCCATGCATGTCGAGGTTGAGTGAGTCGTTGACACCCCCATCCAGTACGTTGTCCAAGACAAAATTCATGGCGCCTATGTTGGGTAAAAGGTAACGGCGCACTTCACTGGGGCGGCGAGCGCCAAAATGAGCGGCTACCCTTTCAGGCGTGACCTGATCGACCAGCAAAGCAAAGTCTTCTGGCTTGTAGGCAATCAGACTGATGTTGGCATGGTTGCCTTTGTCACCCGTTCGGGCGTGTGCAAGTTCGTAAAGCGCAATGTTGTTCATGGGTCAGTGCTGAGAAATACTCAAACAAAATGGACGGTTGCAGGAATCTTCTCACGCGGAATCAGACATGCCAAGTTAGACAGTCTTTGGCGTTTGGCAACACGAACTCCACCACCGCCAGCTGGCCCTCCTGTCCAAAGGGCGGTCAGCTCTTGCAGCAGCAGCTCAATGGTCGCCAAAGACTCGTGCTTGGCGGCAACCCGCAAACGAACATCGCTTGCGCGCGTCACGGGTGTGTTGGTCAACATACTGCCACCATCATCGCCCAGAATGCTCGTCAGGCCAATGAGGTCAAACCGAAGTGGCATGTGATGCCCCATGCGTTTTTGCATGACTTGCATGGCCAGCCGAGCCCTTGCTTCGGCATTGGGACCTGCGTATGAAATTTCACCTTCTCCAAACCAACCGCCATCAAAATAGGCCAGTACTTTGAGAGTGCTGGTTCGGGCGTGGCCCTTGACTCCCGAGAGCCGAACACGGTCCGGCCCTATTTGTTCCACTTTGGCTTGGGTGATGTCAGCCACCACATCGGGGGTGATGTAGGCGGCAGGGTCATGCATTTCATAAAGCAGTTGTTCTTTCACGGTCCGGCAGTCGACCAAACCGCCCGTGTGATCAGCCTTGCTGATCACACAAGAGCCATCTTCAAAAATTTCTGCAATAGGAAACCCTACATCCTCAAGACCGGGGACTTCTTTTTTGCCTGGATCGGCAAAGTACCCGCCAGAGACTTGTGCTCCGCACTCCAGAAGATGCCCGGCCATGGTGGCCCCCGCCAATTTGTCCCAATCTGTCGCACTCCACTGGTAGTGGGCGATGGCGGGCCCCAGTAATAAGGATGGATCGGCCACTCGACCAGTCACCACGACTTGGGCGCCTTGCTGAAGGGCTTTGGCGATCTCAAATGCACCCAAATAGGCGTTGGCGCACACAAAACGAGCCTCGTCAAACGCGCCGTGCAAATGCTGTTTGACAAGGGTACGGCCCTGCTGGGTGGATAAGTCATCGCCCAAGACCACAGCGATCCGAGGTTTTGGCAAGCCCAATTTTTCGGCCAATTTCAATATGCATAAGGCCGCACCCTGTGGGTTGGCGGCGCCGAAATTACCAATGATGGGAATGCTGTGCGCTAAACAATCGGCCAAGATGGGGCCAAGCTCCAATTCCAGCAAGGGCTCATAGCCAAGGCTTGGATTGGCCCGGCGAATGAGCTGCTGATGGGCCAGTGTTCTTTCTGCCAAATTTTCAAACATCAAGGCGGCAGGGCCTCCTCGGGCGATCAGCGTCTTGACCACCGGAAGGGCGGCATCTACACGATCCCCTGAAAAACCTGCACCGCAGCCCACTGCCAATGTTTGCATCTGAAGTCCTGATGTGTTGAAAACACTCGGTGCATTTTGCGACTCTTCAATTGGTTTGTAAAATTAAATTAACTGAACCATTGTTAAGTTCATCTTATGAAAATATCAGGTCGATTGATTGATGCCTTTTTGGCGCTTGAAGAAACCCGGCATTTTGGTTTGGCGGCTCAGCGCTGTCATGTCTCTCCCTCTGCCCTCAGCCAGTCCATCAGTCGCTTGGAGGCGCAATTGGGCATCAAACTCTTTGACCGCGATACAAGGAACGTATTTTTAACGCCTGAAGGTGAAATCTTTTCTTTGGGCGCCAACCGAATTGCCGCCGAAATACGCTCAACCTTAGAGGACATCAGTGATCGGTTACAAAAAAAAGCAGGACGAGTCAGCTTGGCGGCGCCTCCTTCCATCGCTTCTAATTGGTTACCTGAGCGGATGGCTGTTTTTAAATCAAGTTTTCCAAGTATTGAGCTCAGGCTGTCGGACGTCGTTTCAGATCGGTGCCTGGATTTGATCAGGCAAGGTCAAGCCGACATTGCCATCAATGCTCAACCAGGAAACCCATTGGAGTTGGACTCGCGAATTTTATTCAATGAACCCATGTTTTTGATTTGCCACAGCAGCCACCCATTTGCCAGTGAAGCAGAAATATCTTTGAGAGAGCTCAAGAAGCAGCCTTTCATACACACCATTCGCAGTGGAAGTGTCTGGCAGCATGTGCAACCTTTTCTTGGCAGCGTGGGGGTTGTGGATACGGGCTTGGAGGTCATTCAACTTGGTACGCTGGGGGGATTGGTTGCGCACGACTTTGGCCTGAGCATCGTTCCTCAATTCGCCTTGACTTTGTGCATGCGAGCGGGTGTGGCCGCTGTCCGAATCAAGGACAAAAAAGCCGTTCGACCGATTTACCTTGTCAAAAGGAAAAACCACAGTCTTTCTTCAGCTGCTCAAAGCTTCTACGAGCAGTTGCTGCTGGAGGCCTTAGACCCAAAAAATACATTGATCAAGCAAGGTAGCTGATCAAATTGGCGTCAGGTGTGACAGGATGCTTAAATTTTCCTGATTTTTCGAGGTGATGCGCTTTGCCGACTTTTGCGCAAAGTGGGCAGGCCGACACCCGAGGCATCAAACCCACCGTCGACCGCGATGGTTTGGCCGTTGATGTAACTGGCCTCAGTGCTGCACAGAAATGCCACTGCGTTGGCTATTTCTTCTGTGCTGCCATAGCGGTTCATGGGGATGGTGTCGTGATAGTCTTTGATAATGGCCTTGCTGTGAACCAACTTGGCCATTTCCGTGGACACAGGCCCAGGCGCGACACAGTTCACGCGAATGCCAACATCTCCCAATTCTGCTGCTTGCTGTTTGGTCAGGTGGATGATGGCCGCTTTGCTGGTGCCGTAGGCCACCCGCAGGGTGCTGGCTCGCAGGCCCGAGATCGAGGCGATGTTGACGACACTGCCACCCCCGTTTTTGAGCATGACTTTGGCGCACGCCTGCGTGCACCAAAAGGCGCCATCCAAATTGGTGTCCATGATGTATCGCCAATCTTGCCAAGTCACTTCCAGTATCGGTTTGAAAATGGCAACGCCCGCGTTGTTGACGAGTGAATCGATGCGGCCGAACTTTTTCTCGATTCGAGTGACAGAGCGTGACACTTGAACGGGCTTGGAGACATCGCAGTGAATCGCCAAAAAATCCGGGGTGTTGAAATGGGCTTCTGTATTGGCCAGAGTTTCCTTGTCCATATCCAGAGCCGCCACTCGGTAACCCCGCTTGAGGAAGGTGTTGCAAATCTCCAAACCAATGCCGCGAGCACCTCCGGTTACGACCACAACGGGATTGGAATTTGGAGGCGTTTTCATGGGTGATAGAAGTTTTTTTGGATATGAGGGGTTAAGAACAAGTCGATTTCAATGGTGGGATTCGTATCCAGATGCGAGCCGCTTTGCCCGCTCCAGTGTTCGCAACGCATTGCGGTAGGTGGGGACTTCCACCCAGAGCCCCTCTACGAGTGTCCGATCCTCACCCCGTGCGCGTGCAGCCTCAAAAGCAGTGACCATGGCGCTGGCGCGTTGGACATCCTCGTCGCTGGGTGTCAACGCAGCATTGATGGACTTGGCGTGGTCTGGGCGAACCAGAGACTTGCTGCGGTAACCAAGACGTCGGCTGTAGTGCGCCTCTTTAAAGGCACCCTCGGTGTCTGTAAAGGTATAGGGGGCATCGATGGGCTCTACCCTGGCCGCCCGGCATTCAAGTATGAAGCGCCGCCTGGCGTAGTCCAGCTCGTTGGCATCGGGTTGACGCTCGGCACACAGGTCGGAGGCGAGGTCTTCCGCGCCCAGCAATGCGCAGCGGATTCTGGCGCTCCCGGCGACGATGTTGCGCACGTCCACCACGCCCAGTGCCGTTTCGCAAACTGGCAGTATCTCTGTGGTGCCCAACGCGATGCCCAGGGACTTCTCCATGCCGGTGATGGCCTCGTCCAATGCCCTCATTTGTTCTGAGCTTGTGGCCATGGGGTAGGCGACGACGTGGGGTCGGCCTGGCATGGCGGCATTCAGATCGACAAGCCCATCGGTAGCCAGGTCGTTGATGCGAACCACCGCCACCTTGCCCGCCGTGCGCCAGTGAACCAGCAGCGCGGCGATGTTGTCGCGGGCTTGAGGACGGCGCTGCGGCGGGGTGAAGTCTTCAAGGTCCGCGATCAACGCGTCTGCGGGACTGGCCAACATGGCCTCGTGTGCTGCAGGGTCTGCCCCTGGACCAAACAGCCAAGTGCGTCGAAGTTCAGGTTCCATGGGGGTCATAGTCACCTAGGTGAAGTTGGGTCTGTCTGCAGGCAGGTTGCGCTGTTTTTCAGGCAAGTGGTGACTTAATTTCCAGGCTCTCGTCTTATGTGATCGGGTTCAGGGTGAATCGGGTTTCAGCATGGCATTTCAGCGTCGAAACCAGCGCATCGACAAGCCCATGGCCAAGAGCGCCAAAACACCCGCCAGTGCCGCCAGCAAAGCGGTGATTTCGGTGTCGCGCCGCTCGAGAGTGAACTTGGATGACAGGTGCTGGTAAATCGTGGCCAGGTCGCTGGCGTTGGTGGCCCTGAAAAATTCAGCGCCCGTGGTCTCGGCCACTTTTTGCAAAGCTGCTTCATCGACCTTGGCGTAAAAAGAAAAACCTTCAAAGCCCGGAATAAAACCATTCGGCGTGCCAAAGGCCACGGTGTAAACACGCACCCCTTTTGAAGCCGCCCACTTGGCCACCTCGACCGGATCGGGCCCGGTGGTGCGGCGCCCATCGGACAGCAAGATCACCGCCCCCGCCGTGTAAGAGCCCACAGGCACGGGCTTGGCAGGCTCTGCGGTCCCGGGGGCAGCACGCTGGTCCAGCGAACGCCCTGACGGCCCGCCGCCTTGCGCCAGACTGCCCGACTTGAACTCGGCGCCGTACAACACCGACTCCAGGTCAATGGCCGATTCGGGCAACAAGGTGTTCAGGGCCACCAGCAAGCCACTGCCGGTGGCCGTGCCGCGCTGCAGTTGAAAGCCATCGATGGCCGCCAGCAATTCGTCTTTTTGGTCCGTCACGCCTTGGACCAGTTGGGCGTTGCCCGCAAAAGACACCACGGCCACGCGCACATGGCGTGGCAGTTCTTGCAAAAAGGATTTGGCTGCCTGCTGGGCCGCAACGATGCGGCTGGGCGGCACGTCTTCGGCCAACATGCTGCGCGACACGTCCATGGCCAGCACCAGGGTCAGGTAGTCGGCGGGCAAAGAGACCCGGGCACTGGGCCTGGCGGTGCCGAGCAACACCAAAGTCAGGGCGCACAGCAGCAAAGCGGGGGGAATGTGTCTGCGAATCCGGTGCCCTGGTCCCAGAGCAGGCAGGATCAAGCTCAAGCTGGGGTAGTGCACCGCCATGGTGCGTTTGCGACGCAAAGCCCGGATGTACCCCACCACCAACAGGGGGATCAACAACAATAGCCAAAGCAGCTCGGGCCAGATAAAGTGCATGTTGTGTGGCGTGCAATGAAGTCTAGCCACTGTATCACCGAAGGCCCCAACGACGATGAAACGCGCCGCACTCTACAGCCGAAAGCCCTCTGCACAAGGGGCTGACAGAATGCTTCCTGCACCGGCAAAAGTGGACGATACCCATCAAGCGCACAGGGCTTCCCGAAGCGCCAGCCACATCACCCAGCGCTTGCAGCGTCTGCCCCTTTGGGCCGCTTTGCTGCTGTGCGCCTTGCTCAGCGCCACGCTCACTTGGGCCCTGACCCGGCAGGTTGGCGCACCCCAACGGCTGACCCAAGACGATATCAACGCGGCGGTGCTGCACACCCTGAACACCCAGGACCTGCCTTCGCGGGCCGCCCGTGCCGCGCAGCTGATCGCGCCCTCGGTGGTGCGTGTGCAAACCCAGGACGAAGACAAGAAAAATCCCCAAGGCGACATGCAAAACACCGGCGTGGGCTCCGGCGTGGTGATCTCGGAAGAGGGCGTCATCCTGACCAACTTGCATGTGGTGCAAGGTGCCAAACGCATCATGGTCACGTTTGCTGATGGCACAGAATCGGAAGCGCTGGTGATCGGCGTGCAACCCGAAAACGATCTGGCCGTGATCAAGGCCAAGCGCCTGCCCGATGACCTGCAGCCCGCAACGCTGGGCAGCAGCCAGAACTTGCAACCGGGTGACGAGGTGGTGGCGGTCGGTTTTCCGTTTGGCATCGGACCCTCGGTCTCGGCCGGTGTGGTCTCGGGCCTGAACCGGTCTTTCGGCTCCGAGGACAAAACCATGATGCGCGGCCTGATCCAGGCCGATGCTGCCGCCAACCCCGGCAACTCGGGCGGGCCGCTCATCAACATGGCCGGTGAGGTGGTGGGCATCGTCACTGCCATTCTCAATCCCACCAAGGCCCGCACCTTCATTGGCATCGTATTTGCCGCCACCATTGAAAGCGCGGGTGGCGGCATGGGCATGTCGCCGTTTTGATTTTTAATGAACCCAGCAATCTTGAAAGGCTTTGTGCATGAACCCCTCTGAATTGGCGTGGAACCAGGGCCAGGCGCCTCAAAGCGCCACCGTCAACGCTGCCGTCAACGCCGCGCTGATGGAGCGTGTGCTGTACGAAGTCAAACGCGTGGTGGTGGGGCAAGACGCTTTCCTCGAACGCATCCTGGTGGCCATCCTGGCGCAAGGCCATTTGCTGATTGAGGGCGTGCCGGGGCTGGCCAAAACCCTCACGGTCAACACGCTGGCAAAAACCGTGAGTGGCAGCTTCAAGCGTATCCAGTTCACACCCGACTTGCTGCCTGCCGACTTGGTGGGCACCCGCATTTACAACCAAAAAATCAGCGAATTCAGCACCGTGCTGGGGCCGGTGTTTGCCAACTTGCTGCTGGCCGACGAAATCAACCGGGCACCCGCCAAAGTGCAAAGCGCCTTGCTCGAAGTCATGCAAGAGCGGCAAGTCACCATCGCAGGCGAAACCCATGCGGTGCCCCGGCCCTTTTTGGTGATGGCCACGCAAAACCCGATCGAGACCGAGGGCACTTATCCGCTGCCCGAAGCGCAGGTGGACCGCTTCATGATGAAGGTGCTGGTGGGCTACCCCACCGAGGAAGAAGAATTCGTGATCGTGCAGCGCGTGACCGGCATACCCGCCACCGCAGCGGCCGTGGCCGACACGGCGCAGCTGCTGGCGCTGCAGGCGCAATGCCGCCAGGGCTATGTCGACCCGGCCCTGGTGCAGTACGCGGTGAAGCTGGTGGCCGCGACGCGCGACCCGGTGCGCTGCGGCCTGCCTGAACTGGCACCCTATTTGACCTTTGGAGCCAGCCCCCGCGCCACCATCGCCCTGATCGAAGGCGCACGGGCGCTGGCCTTTTTGCGCGGTCGCCCCTACGCCTTGCCACAAGACCTGATCGACCTGGTGCCCGATGTGCTGCGCCACCGTTTGGTGCTGTCGTATGAGGCCTTGTCAGAAGGCATGACGGCCGATGCGCTGATCCTGAAAATCCTGCAAGCCGTCCCCGCACCGAGTAAACCCCTGGACCGCCATGTTCAGCTGGCTGCGCAAGAAGCGAACTGAGGCCACAGCTGCCGCTGGCAGGGGCCAACCCCAGGCCGCGGCGTCTGGTGTGCCCGGCGCAGACACGCCATGGCCCAACGCAGCGCAATGGTTGCAAATGCTGGAATGGACCGTGCTCAAACGGCTCGACGGTCAATTGCAAGGCGACTACCGCAGCCTGTTTCGCGGCAGCGGCCTGGTGTTGGCTGATTTACGCGAATACCAGGCGCACGACGACGTGCGCCACATCGACTGGAACGTGACCGCCCGCATGCAGACCCCGTATGTGCGCGAACACCAAGAAGACCGCGAAATCGCCGCCTGGTTTGTGGTCGACCTTTCTGCATCGGTGGCTTTTGGCTCGGGCAAAACCAGCAAACGCCAGCTGGCCTGCAGCATTGTGACGGTGTTGTCCAAGATGCTGTCACAACACGGCAACCGCGTGGGCCTGATGCTGTTCACCGGACAAGACCGGGCCCACAGCGTGGTGCCCGCCCGCTCCGGCAGGCGGCATTTGCTGCACATCGTTCACCAGATGCTGCAGGCGGGCCAAGCCCAAACCCCAAGTTATGCCAAGGCCGTGCAAACCAGCGCGCTGGGTCCATGGCTGGCGCAGGCCCAATCGGTGCTCAAGCGCCGCTCGGCGGTGTTTGTGGTGTCCGACTTCATCAGCCAGCCCGGCTGGGAAAAAAACCTGGCCCAGTTGGCCAGGCGTCATGAAGTGGTGGCGGTGCGCCTGCGCGACCCACTGGAGATGGCCTGGCCCGACAACACCGGCATGCTGCTGGTGCAAGACGCCGAGTCGGGCGAGCAACTGCTGGTCGACGGCAACGATGCAGGGTTTCGCCAGCGTTTTGCTCAGCAGGCCCAGGACCGTGAAGTTGCTTTGCTGAGCAGCTTGAGCCAAGCCGGTGTGGACTGCCTGGAGCTGAACACCGACGAAGCCCTGGACCAGGCCCTGCTGCGTTTTGCACAGCTGCGCAAACGCGCCAGCCAGTTGAGCACCGGTGGACCTGCAGCCCCATCGGGCAGCCAGCGGCCCGTTCAAACCGGGGGTGTTCATGCCTGAATGGCACTCGATTCAGTTCGTCTGGCCACGCCTGCTGTGGCTGCTGGCCAGCTTGCCGCTGTGGCTGGGCTTTTACATCGCCTGGCAGCGCCGTGGCGTGCAGCGGGCATGGCCCTCGGCAGACATGAACACCGGTGCGACCAACATCCGCTTCACGCGACATGCTCCGGCGCTGCTGGTGTTGCTGGGGCTGGCCGGGATACTGGTGGCGATCGCCAGGCCTCAGGCCATCTTGCTCTTGCCCAGCCGCATCGACACCGTGATGCTGGCCATCGACAGCTCGGGCAGCATGCGCGCCACCGATGTGCAACCCAGCCGCATCGAAGCGGCGCAGGCCGCCGCCAAAAGCTTTGTGCTGGGACAACCTGGTCAGGTCAAATTGGGCGTGGTCAGCGTGGCGGGGGCGGCTGCGCTGGTGCAGGCGCCCACCGACCAGCGCGATTTGGTCATCCAGGCCATCGACCAGCTGAGCCTGCAGCCGGGCTCGGCTCTGGGCAGTGGCATTGTGATTGCGCTGCATGCCATGCTGCCCGGCTCGGGCCTGGACGTGCGCGGACTGATCGAGGGCGAGACCAGCCCCCAGGCCTCAACCGGTACACCCCTGGGCGGCGCCGCACCCGCCCCGGCCGAAACCGCAGGCACTTCGGGCACTTCAGGTACCACCCCTCGCAAGCCGGTCAGCCTGCCCAAAGTGCCACCCGGCTCCAACACGGCAGCGGCCATCGTGCTGCTCAGCGATGGCCAAAGCAATGTGGGGCCTGATGCCGTCAAGATGGCCCAAGTGGCCGCCGACCTGGGGGTGCGTGTGTACACCGTGGGGGTGGGCACGGCGCAAGGCACGGTGCTCAAAGCCCAGGGCATGCAAATGCGGGTCAAGCTGGACGAGGCCAGTTTGAAAAAAATCGCTGAAATCACCAAGGCTGAATATTTCAGCGCCGACAACCGCCAGGAGCTGCTGCAGATTTACCAGTCCCTGAGCAGCAAGATCGTGCTCAAAAAGCACCGGCGCACCGAGGTCTCTGCCTTGTGCGCTTTGCTGGGCATGCTCCTGCTGTGCTGGGGCTGCGCCTGGGCCTGGTGGCGACACGGCCGGATCGTTTGAGTCTGCAGATTTTCAGTCGAAAAAAAGCCCGCACAAGGCGGGCTTTCAGATCACGCTGAAAACCCATCAACGCTGGACTTCGCGGCGCACAGAGCCGGTGAACAGCTGACGTGGACGCCCGATTTTGTATTCGGGGTCACTGATCATTTCGTTCAATTGGGCGATCCATCCGACGGTGCGTGCCAGAGCAAACACCCCGGTGAACAGGTTCACGGGAATGCCAATGGCGCGTTGCACGATGCCAGAGTAGAAGTCCACGTTGGGGTAGAGCTTGCGGCTGACGAAGTAGTCGTCTTCCAGAGCGATTTTTTCCAACGCTTTGGCCAGCCTGAACAGCGGGTCGTTTTCCAGGCCCAGCTCTTTCAAAACTTCATCGCAAGTTTCTTGCATCAACTTGGCGCGGGGGTCGTAATTTTTGTAAACGCGGTGACCGAAACCCATCAGCTTGACACCAGAATTTTTGTCCTTGACCTTCTCCATGAATTCGCCGACTTTGGAGATGCCCCCCATTTTCTGGATGTCCTCGAGCATGTTCAGGCAAGCTTCGTTGGCACCGCCGTGAGCAGGACCCCAAAGGCAAGCCACGCCCGCAGCAATGGCCGCAAACGGATTGGTGCCGGACGAGCCGCACAGGCGCACAGTGGAGGTCGACGCGTTTTGCTCATGGTCTGCATGCAAAATGAAGATGCGGTCCATGGCGCGCTCCAGCACGGGGTTGACCACATACTCTTCGCAGGGCACGCCGAACATCATGCGCAAGAAATTACCCGCATAGCTCAGGTTGTTCTGCGGGTACATGAAGGGCTGGCCCACGCCGTACTTGTAAGCCATGGACACGAGCGTGGGCAATTTGGCGATCAGGCGGATCGCTGAAATATGGCGGTGCTCGGGATTGTTGATGTCGGTGCTGTCATGGTAGAAGGCGGACAAAGCACCGATCAGACCCGTCAAGACGGCCATGGGGTGAGCGTCCCTGCGAAAGCCGCGCAAGAAGAACTGCATCTGCTCGTTGACCATGGTGTGGTTGTTCACCAGCTTGTGAAAGTCCTTGCTTTGCTGGCCGACGGGCAACTCACCGTTCAAGAGCAAATAGCAGGTGTCTAGGAAGTCGACCTTGTTGGCCAGTTGTTCGATGGGGTAACCACGGTACAAGAGCTCGCCTTTGTCACCATCGATGTAGGTGATGGCAGATTGGCAAGAGGCCGTCGACAGGAAACCCGGGTCATAAGTGAACATGCCGCTTTGGCCATACAGCTTACGGATGTCAATGACGTCAGGACCGATGTTGCCGGAGTAAACAGGCATCTCGATGCTGGGGCTGCCGTTGGAAAATGACAGTGTGGCTTTGTTATCGGCGAGTTTCATGGTGGGTTTCCTCAAAAAAACAGGGGGGTGAATCTTTTGGGTTCACGCTCTCAACATGTCCAGGACTTCACACACCTCTTCGGTGCTGATCTCGGGCTGAAGTTCCTTGCGGCGCAGCAGCAGGTCCATGAGATCGTTGTCTGACAGGTCCATCAGCACATACATGCCCCGGGCTTGGCCAACCGACAAACTTGCAGCGTGTTGATTGAAAAAGCGCTCGATGAACAAATCATTTTCGAGCAGACCTCGCCGGCTACGCCAGCGCAGCTTGCTGAGTGACCGCTCGCTCAAAGGCGCTTGGCGGTCAGCGCCAACCAGTGACGCGTCTTCAAGAATAGGGGTGACGGTCATCAGGCAGCGCGGCGCAACATCATTTCTTTGATTTTACCGATGGCCTTGGTGGGGTTCAGACCCTTGGGGCAGACATCGACGCAGTTCATGATGGTGTGGCAGCGGAACAAGCGGTAAGGGTCTTCCAAGTTGTCCAAGCGCTCGGCGGTGGCTTCGTCGCGGCTGTCAGCAATGAAGCGGTAGGCTTGCAGCAAACCGGCGGGGCCCACGAACTTGTCGGGGTTCCACCAGAAGCTGGGGCAGGCGGTTGAGCAGCTGGCGCACAAGATGCACTCGTACAAGCCGTTCAGCTCGTCACGCTCTTCCGGGCTTTGCAGGCGCTCGGTCTCAGGCGGAATGGTGCTGTTGATCAAATAGGGCTTGATCGAGTGGTACTGCTTGAAGAACTGGGTCATGTCCACGATCACGTCGCGGATCACGGGCAGGCCGGGCAGGGGCTTGAGCACGATGGTGCCGGGCAGGGTGTTCATGTTGGTGAGACATGCCAAACCGTTTTTGCCGTTGATGTTCATTGCATCCGACCCGCACACACCTTCGCGGCAAGAGCGGCGGAACGAAATGGTGGGGTCCACTGCTTTGAGTTTCATCAGGGCGTCGAGCAGCATGCGCTCGTTGCCATCCAGCTCCACCTGGATGGTTTGCATGTAAGGCTTGGCGTCCTTATCGGGGTCGTAGCGGTAGATCTGAAAAGTGCGTAGGGTCATGAAAGAACTCCTGGTGTATTCGGGTGGTGGACCGCCACTTGAGGTGTACGGCCCAGACAATTTTTAAAACGTGCGAACCTTGGGTGGCACAGAGTCCACCGTCAGGGGCTTGAGCTTGACGGGCTTGTAGGTCAGGCTGTTGGAAGCGCTGTGCCACAGGCTGTGTTTCATCCAGTTGGCGTCGTCGCGGCCCAATGGCGCCACGGCGTCATCCACTGGACGCTCGTAGTCGCTCACGGTGTGGGCACCGCGGCATTCGCGGCGGGCGGCGGCAGACACCATGGTGGACTGAGCGGCTTCGATCAGGTTTTCCACTTCCAGGGCTTCGATGCGGGCGGTGTTGAACACTTTGGACGTGTCCTTCAGGCCAATGGCATTGACGCGCTCTCGGATGGCCGCGATTTTTTGCACGCCTTCGTCCATGGAGGCTTGGGTGCGGAACACGCCAGCGTGTTGCTGCATCGCGGCCCGCATGTCGTTGGCCACGTCTTGGGCGTATTCGCCGCCACGGCCTTCGAGCTTGTTCAAGCGCTCGAGTGTGCGGTCTGTGGCATCGGCTGGCAGGTTTTTGTGCGACTTGGTTTTGGAGGCGAAGTCGACAATGTGGTTGCCCGCAGCGCGGCCAAAAACCAGCAAGTCAAGCAGCGAATTGGTGCCCAGGCGGTTCGCGCCATGGACCGACACGCAAGAGCATTCGCCCACCGCATACAAACCATTCACCACGGCGTTGTGGTCGGTGCCGTTTTGCACCACCACTTGGCCGTTGATGTTGGTCGGGATGCCGCCCATCTGGTAGTGGATGGTCGGCACCACTGGGATTGGCTCTTTGGTGATGTCGACGTTGGCGAAGTTGACGCCGATTTCGTAAACCGACGGCAGACGTTTGTGGATGGTTTCCGCACCCAAGTGGTCGAGCTTGAGCATGACATAGTCTTTGTTCGGGCCGCAGCCACGGCCTTCCTTGATCTCCTGGTCCATGCAGCGGGACACGAAGTCACGCGGGGCCAGGTCTTTCAGGGTGGGCGCATAGCGCTCCATGAAGCGCTCGCCATTGCTGTTGAGCAAGATCGCGCCTTCGCCGCGGCAGCCTTCGGTCAAGAGCACGCCAGCACCGGCCACGCCGGTGGGGTGGAATTGCCAGAACTCCATGTCTTCCAAAGGAATGCCCGCACGCGCTGCGATGCCCAAGCCGTCACCGGTGTTGATGAAGGCGTTGGTCGATGCCGCGTAAATGCGGCCTGCGCCACCGGTGGCCATCAGCACAGTCTTGGCGTGCAAAACGTGCAGGTCGCCGGTTTCCATCTCCAGAGCCGTCACGCCCACCACGTCGCCCTCGGCGTCGCGGATCAGGTCCAGCGCCATCCACTCCACAAAGAAGCTGGTTTTGGCGGCAACGTTTTGCTGATACAGGGTGTGCAGCATGGCGTGGCCGGTGCGGTCAGCCGCAGCGCAAGCGCGTTGCACAGGCTTTTCACCGTAGTTGGCGGTGTGGCCGCCAAACGGGCGCTGGTAAATCGTGCCGTCCGGGTTGCGGTCAAACGGCATGCCCATGTGCTCGAGGTCATAAACGACCTTGGGCGCTTCGCGGCACATGAATTCGATCGCATCTTGGTCGCCGAGCCAGTCAGAGCCCTTGATGGTGTCGTAGAAGTGGTAATGCCAGTTGTCGTCGGACATGTTGCCCAGCGAGGCGCCGATGCCGCCTTGGGCCGCCACGGTGTGTGAACGGGTGGGGAACACTTTGGAAAGGACAGCTACATTGAGGCCAGCACGGGCCAATTGAAGCGAGGCACGCATGCCCGAACCACCGGCGCCGACGATCACGACGTCAAACTTGCGGGTGGTGATTTTGTCTTGGGTATAGCTCATGGTTTAACTTGGTTGGTGTGGTTTCAGCGCAATGACAGGCAAGGGCTGCCGGGTTACAGGCGCCACAGGGCCTGAACAGCCCAGCCGGCACAGCCGACCAGCCAGACGAGGGTGAAAACGTGCAAGGCCAGGCGCAAAGCCAGTGGCTTGACGTAGTCCATCCAGATGTCACGCATGCCGACCCAGACGTGGTAGAGCAAGGCGATGATGACGGTGAAGGTCAGGACCTTCATCCACTGCGAGGCAAAAATGCCAGCCCACTCTTCGTAGCCAATAGGGCCGGAGGTGAAGATGACCTGAGCCAGCAAGACCACGGTGAAGAGCGCCATCAGGACGGCGGTCACACGTTGGGCCAGCCAGTCACGAAAGCCATAGCCAGCACCGGTCACGATGCGTTTGGAGCCGTAATTCACGGACGACATAGGTCAGTTTCCTTGTTGTTTTGAGTGAGGGGCGGAGAAATCAATACAGACCAAACAGCTTGGCGGCCAGCACGGCGGTCAAGCCCAGGCTCAGCACCAAGGTGGCCACGGCAGAGGACTTGCCGAATTCTTTGGTCACGGCGTGGAAAGCGTCCATGTAGATGTGGCGCACGCCAGCGATGAAGTGGTGCAGATAGGCCCAAATGAGGGCCAGAGCCAACAACTTGAAGAACCAGCCGGGCACAAAGCCGATGCCGATGCCAAAAGCGGCTGAGAGCTTGGCATAGGAGATTTCGGACGTGATGGAGTTGTCAAACAACCAGATGAAAAGGGGCATCAGCAAGAACATCAGGAAACCGCTGATGCGGTGCAGGATAGAGACGATGCCAGCGGCAGGCAGGCGGTACGAGGGCAGGTCTTTCAGGGCGTTGATGTTGCGGAATTCAGGCCGCTTGCGGACGAGTTCGGTCATGTGGGTACTTTCTGGGTGTAACGCGTTCGTGTTGTGGAGAACAAGCCTTTGGATTCTATTGCAACGCAGCAAACTGACGTGAGCATTTCAGCGACAGTCTTCTACAAGACGTTGAAGGCGGCTTTCTGTCAGTTCAAATCGTTGTGGTAATGGTGTTTGTCGGTGCGGTAGAGGCCGCGCCGCAGCTCCATCGGGGTGTCTTTGTAGGTGTAGGCAACGCGCTCCACACTGAGCAAGGGCGTGTTGGGGGGCAATTGCAGCAATTCCCTTTGGGCCTTGTCGGGTAACACGGCCCGGATTTTTTCTTCGGCACGCACCATGCGAACACCGAACTCGGTTTCAAACAGGGCGTACATGGGGCCGTGGTAATCGGCCAAGCGCTCGGCCGTCAAGCCCTTAAAAGGGGTGGCTGGCAACCACAAGTCTTCCAAGATGGTGGGCACGTTGGCAAACGAAAGAACTCTGCGCACCTGCAGCACGCTGTCGCCAGAGCGCAAAGCCAATGCGCGCGCGATTTCGGCCGAGGCGCGCAAGCGTTTGCAGTCGACGATCTCTCGCTGGGCGGGGCCTTCGGTGTTCAGGTCGCCCTGATCGGGCACCAGTTTCAAAAACCGGTACTGCACCTGGTGCTCAGCGTGGGTGGCGACAAAGGTGCCTTTGCCTTGCTTGCGGATCAGTAGGTGACCGCTGGCCAGCTCATCGATGGCTTTGCGCACGGTGCCCTGGCTGACCCTGTAACGCACGGCCAACTCCATTTCGCTGGGAATCGATTCACCGGGTTTCCATTCACCGGCCTGCAGGCTTTGCAGGATCAAGCCCTTGATCTGCTGGTACAGCGGGCTGAACGCGGCAGTAGCGGCCAGGAATTCGGCAGCCGCAGGGGCGTCGGTGGGTGGCAAAGTGGTGTTCATTGGCGAGAGCTTGACCAGCTGGTCAGTTGGCAGTCAGGTGCCAGATCTTATCTTATATAAGACATAAGACAAATTGACGATTCAGGGTTTTCGCGGGTACACTCAGTGGCTGTTTGCTTGCGCTTTTGGCTTTCTCATTGAGGCTGGGTGCGTGGGTCCGGTACGCCGGACGGCCTTGCCGACATGGGTGTCGGCATTGGACCGTAACCCTTGTTTTCAACATTTCGGAGTTTTCCATCATGAGCAAAAAGCCCGTCCGCGTTGCCGTTACCGGCGCAGCAGGTCAAATCGGTTACGCATTGCTGTTCCGCATCGCCTCGGGCGAAATGCTGGGCAAAGACCAGCCCGTTATTCTGCAATTGCTTGAAGTGCCCGTCGAAGGCCCACAAAAAGCCCTCAAGGGTGTGATGATGGAACTCGAAGATTGCGCGTTCCCCTTGTTGGTCGGCATGGAAGCCCATGGCGACCCGATGACCGCTTTCAAAGATGTGGACTACGCATTGCTCGTCGGTTCACGTCCACGCGGCCCTGGCATGGAGCGTGCCGAGTTGTTGGCCATTAACGGTGCCATCTTCACCGCCCAGGGCAAGGCCCTGAACGCTGTGGCTTCGCGCAACGTCAAAGTGCTGGTCGTAGGCAACCCCGCCAACACCAACGCCTACATCGCCATGAAGGCTGCCCAGGACCTGAAGCCCGGTAACTTCACCGCCATGCTGCGTTTGGACCACAACCGCGCGCTGTCGCAAATCGCAGCCAAGACCGGCAAGGCCGTGGCCGACATCGAAAAACTGTGCGTTTGGGGCAACCACTCGCCCACCATGTACGCCGACTACCGCTTTGCCACCATCCAAGGCGAGTCGGTCAAGACCATGATCAACGACCAGGAATGGAACGCCAACGTGTTCTTGCCCACCGTGGGCAAGCGCGGCGCGGCCATCATCGAAGCCCGCGGCCTGTCCTCGGCTGCCTCGGCTGCCAACGCGGCCATCGACCACATGCGCGACTGGGCCCTGGGCACCCACGGCAAGTGGGTCACCATGGGCATTGCGTCGCAAGGCTGGTACGGCATCCCCAAAGATGTCATGTTCGGCTTCCCTGTCACTTGCGAAAACGGCGAGTACAAAGTGGTTGAGGGTCTGGACATCGACGCCTTCAGCCAGGCTTGCATCGACAAGACGCTGAAAGAGCTGACCGACGAGCAAGCTGGCGTGGCGCACCTGATCTGATTCAGGCCGAGAAGTCCAAGTGAGCCATCCTCGCGACGTTCTGTTGGGAGCACAAGCCGCCAGCGTGCAGCTGCCGGTGTGTGACCATTACAGCGGAGTGGAGGCGAGGATGCGCAAAAGCCTGCAATTGCAGGCGGACATGATGCAAGAGTTCGGCGCTTGCGTTTTTGATGTCACCCTGGATTGCGAAGACGGTGCGCCAGTGGGGGGCGAAGCCGAGCATGCAGCGCTGGTGACCGAACTGGCATTGGCCGCGAAAGCCGCTCGCGCCGATGCGCGCATTGCGGTGCGGGTCCACCCGGTGGACCACCCCAGTTTTGAAGCCGACATGAGCCACATCGCGGGTCGGGCCGGTCGCGTTTTGACGCACATCATGGTGCCCAAAGTCGAGAGCGTGGCCGATGTGGACCGCGTTCAAGCGGCCTTGATCACGGCGGGAGCCGGCCATTTGCCGGTGCATGTGCTGATCGAGTCGCCCGCATCCGTGCACTGCGCCTTTGACATCGCTGCCCACCCGCGTGTGCAGTCGATCAGCTTTGGCCTGATGGATTTTGTCTCGGCGCACGGCGGTGCGATTCCCGCCGAGGGTATGGGCATCCAGGGGCAGTTCACCCACCCGCTGGTGCTGCGCGCCAAGCTCGAGATCGCCAGCGCTTGCCATGCGCACGGCAAAGTGCCCTCGCACTGCGTGGTCACCGAATTCAAGAACGCCGATGCCATTCGCATGGCCGCCCAAAAAGCCAACTGTGAGCTGGGTTACACCCGCATGTGGAGCATCCACCCTGACCAGATTCGCCCCATCCTGGAGGCCATGGCCCCCAGTGAGGCGCAGATTGATCAGGCAAGCCAGATCATTTTGGCTGCGCAAGCGGCCGACTGGGCGCCCATCAGCCACGCAGGTCAATTGCACGACCGGGCCAGTTACCGTTTTTTCTGGCAAATGATTGAGCGCGCGCACCAGACCGGTCGCCATTTGCCCGCCCCAGTGCAGGCTTTGTTGGATGTGGCTCCACGGAGCCCGCAGCGCAGCCTGTCATGATGGCCCAATTCTTCAAAGGGTTGCCCATGCTCAAGCGCCTTGTTGTTCTGGTCTGTGCGGTCCTGCTGGTGCCAGCCTGGGCACAAAGCCTGGGCCAGTCCGGCACCAAGGCGCAGGCCCATCGGTCGTCTGCGCAGGTCAAAGCCCGCGCTGAAGCGGATATCACGGCGAGCCTGCAGGCCCGGGCCATTGCCGAGGCTGCGGCCCAGGCGGCCGCTTTGGCCAAGGCCTCAACGCCAACGGGCGAGCAGCAGCCTGCCGATGCTGCTCCTGCGAATGCTGTGCCCGCCTACGTTTCGGCCCCTCAGCCCACCCAGGCGCAGGCTCCTGTGCCCATGCAGGCTTTGCCCGCTTGGTCTGAGTTGCCGCCCAAGCGCAGCGATGCTCTTGCTGCACCGACCTTGGCTGCGGAGCAGCCGCTGACACCTGTTGCTACTCGCTTGTCTACAACTGCTCCTGTGGCCCTGAGCGCGTCAGATTCAGTGTCGCAAGAATTGGCCATTGCCCAGCAAATTCACTTGGGCCTCATGCCCTGTGAAATGGGGGCCAGCGTGCGTGTCGAAGCCGATTCTGCGGCGCCGGGCTACTTCCATGTGCAAAGCAAAGGTTTCCGTTACCGCATGTACCCCGTGCGCACCAGCACCGGCGCACTGCGTCTGGAGGACAAAAAGGCCGGTGCCGTTTGGCTGCAGCTGGCCAACAAGTCCATGCTGATGGACCAGAAAAAAGGCCGGCGCGTGGCCGACGAGTGTGCACACCCCGAACAAGTGGCCTATGGCCAAGACATGAAAACCAACCCACCGCCCAACCTGTTTGACAAAACCGGCATGGGCAGATCCAACGACTGACTTTGACTGACCGGAGAAAAAAACCATGTTGAAAACTTACCGTGAACACGCCGCAGAACGCGCCGCCTTGGGCATCCCACCTCTGCCGCTGGATGCCAAGCAAGTGGCAGACCTGATCGAGCTGATCAAGACCCCACCCGCAGGCGAAGATGCTTTCTTGATGGACCTGCTGACTCACCGCGTGCCACCGGGTGTGGACGATGCGGCCAAAGTCAAAGCTTCTTTTTTAGCCGCTGTCGCCCATGGCGAAATCAGCGTGGCTTTGGTCTCCAAAGCCAAGGCTACCGAGCTGCTCGGTACCATGGTGGGCGGCTACAACGTGCACCCCCTGATCGAGTTGCTCGACGACGCTGAAGTGGCTGGCGTGGCCGCACAAGCCCTCAAAAAGACCTTGTTGATGTTCGACTTCTTCAACGACGTCGCCGAAAAAGCCAACGCCGGTAACGCCAAGGCCAAGGAAGTCATGCAAAGCTGGGCAGAGGCCGAGTGGTTCACCAGCCGCCACGAAGTCGAGAAAAAAATCACCATCACCGTCTTCAAGGTGCCCGGAGAAACCAACACCGACGACCTGTCGCCTGCGCCAGACGCCTGGAGCCGCCCCGATATTCCGTTGCACTACTTGGCCATGCTCAAGAACACCCGCGAAGGTGCACCGTTCAAACCTGAGGAAGACGGCAAGCGCGGCCCGATGGCCATGATCGAAGAGCTCAAGAAAAAAGGCCACTTGGTGTCCTACGTGGGCGACGTGGTCGGCACTGGCTCCAGCCGCAAGTCGGCCACCAACAGCATCATCTGGGGCTTTGGCGAAGACATCCCGTTTGTGCCCAACAAGCGTTTCGGCGGCGTGACTTTGGGCGGAAAAATTGCTCCCATCTTTTTCAACACCCAAGAGGACTCGGGCGCATTGCCCATCGAAGTGGACGTGACCGGCCTGAACATGGGCGACGTGGTTGACGTGTTGCCCTACGAAGGCAAGATCGTTCGCAATGGCGAAACCGTGACCACCTTTCAGCTCAAGAGCGATGTGCTGTTTGACGAAGTACGTGCCGGTGGCCGCATCAACCTGATCATCGGCCGCTCGCTCACTGCCAAGGCGCGTGAGTTTTTGGGTCTGCCCGTTTCCACCGTGTTCCGCCTGCCCACCGTGCCTGCGTCGACGAAAGCCGGTTTTACATTGGCTCAAAAGATGGTCGGTCGTGCGGTCGGTTTGCCAGAAGGCCAAGGCGTACGCCCGGGCACCTATTGCGAACCCAAGATGACCACCGTGGGTTCTCAAGACACCACCGGCCCGATGACCCGCGACGAGTTGAAAGACCTGGCTTGCTTGGGCTTCTCGGCCGACATGGTCATGCAATCGTTCTGCCACACCGCGGCTTACCCCAAGTCGGTGGACGTCAAAACGCACCGCGAATTGCCTGCCTTCATCAGCAACCGCGGCGGCGTGTCACTGCGCCCTGGCGACGGTGTGATCCACAGCTGGCTCAACCGTTTGTTGTTGCCCGACACCGTGGGCACCGGTGGCGACTCGCACACCCGTTTCCCCATCGGCATTTCCTTCCCCGCAGGTTCGGGTTTGGTGGCCTTTGGTGCGGCCACCGGCGTGATGCCTTTGGACATGCCCGAGTCCGTGTTGGTCCGCTTCAAAGGCGAAATGCAACCCGGCGTGACCCTGCGCGATTTGGTGCACGCGATCCCCTTGTACGGCATCAAGCAGGGCCTGCTCACGGTGGCCAAGTCCGGCAAGATCAACGAGTTCTCGGGCCGCATCCTGGAAATCGAAGGCCTGCCCAACCTCAAGGTCGAGCAAGCGTTTGAGTTGTCCGACGCGTCTGCCGAGCGCTCGGCCGCCGGTTGCACGATCAAGCTCAACAAGGAGCCAGTCGAGGAATACCTCAAGTCCAACGTGGTGCTCATGAAAAACATGATCGCTGACGGTTACGCCGACGCCCGTACGCTGGCGCGCCGCATCGAGAAAGTCGAAGCCTGGTTGGCCAAGCCAGAGTTGCTCGAAGCCGACAAAGACGCCGAGTACGAACACGTCATCGAGATCGACATGAACGAGATCAAAGAGCCGATCCTTTGCTGCCCCAACGACCCGGACGACGCCAAGTTTTTGTCCGACGTCGCCGGCACCAAGATCGACGAAGCCTTTATTGGTTCGTGCATGACCAACATCGGTCACTTCCGCGCCGCCGCCAAGTTGCTTGGCGGCAGCCGCGACATCCCGGTCAAGCTGTGGGTCGCCCCACCGACCAAGATGGACGAGAGCGAGCTGATCAAGGAAGGCCACTACGCCAACTTTGGCGCCGCCGGTGCCCGGACTGAGATGCCCGGCTGCTCGCTGTGCATGGGTAATCAAGCCCAAGTGCGCGAAGGCGCCACCGTAGTGTCCACCAGCACCCGCAACTTCCCCAACCGTTTGGGCAAGAACACCAACGTGTTTTTGGCCAGTGCCGAGTTGGCCGCCATTGCGTCCAAGCTGGGCCATATTCCCACGGTGGCCGAGTACCACGAAGCCATGGGCATCGTGAACAAGGACAACGCAGCGATCTACAAGTACCTGAACTTCAACCAGATTGACGAGTACGTGGAGAACGCGAAGGGTGTGAACGCCTGAGTGGCCATGGCACCTTGAGTCAAAAACGGCCCTTCGGGGCCGTTTGGCTTACTTGTCCCTTATCCCTTGCATCACAATTTTCGATTTCGCGTAAAAGAGCACTTCCTGCCTCGGCAAGGGAGCCGTTGTTCAAAATCTCAATCGCCCCTTTGGGCACCACAAAGGCGCTTGCACGCGCAACCCGTTGTTGGATTTCTTCGGGCGTCTCGCGCTGGCGCTGGGTCAGGCGCTGCACCAGCGTCGCGGGGTCGGCGGTGATGTGCACCACTTGCAAGCCCGGATGGCTTTGCAGGGCTTGCGGCAAATGGCCGCGTGAGCCGTTGACCAGCACCCAGTGCCCTTGTTGCAAGCGCGCCAACTCGGTGTGCCTGATGCCGTAATGCAAACCATTGGCTTGCCACGCCAGCACAAAAGCGCCTTGGTGGCTCAAATGCTCAAAGCCTTGCACATCGATTGCTTCGTGCGCCTCACCGCCTGCTGAAGCGGGGCGGGTGATGGTGCGCCTGGCCCAGTGCACCTGAATTCCGGGCGGCAGGTTTGCGCGCAACCAATCGAGCACGCTGTCTTTGCCCGCGCCCGATGGCCCCATCACGTAAATCAGGCGCCGGTTCATGCAGACAAGGCCATGGTGTCGACCAGCTCAAAATCGGCCCCCGCTTGGGGTTCCACAAACAAGGCCAAGTGGCCAAAGCGGCAGGTCGGCAGGCCTTCAAAATGCATTGTCGCCGCAGCTTGAACGGCGTCTTGCGCTTCTGGGGGCAGTTCGTTCAAAGGGCCCGTCAAAGACATGTGAAAGCGAAACTCGTCCAGCACCCAGGGGTAGCCCCAGGCCAGCAACAGGCGGTCTTGTTCTGGCGTCAATGGGGCTTTGCGGCGGCGTGCCAAATCGGCCTCGCTCAGGGCTAGGGCCAAAGGGTGCAGCTCGGTGACACAGGCCGCGGCGGTGGCCTGGATCTGCGAGAAGTCTCCTTGAGGCACCAGCGCCAAAAAGCTTCCCATGCGGGTGACGTGCAGGGGGGGCATGTCAAAAGCGGGCAGGCGATGAGCCAGATCACGCAGAGCGCTTTGCACCGTGAGAATGGTTTGCCCAGCGGCCAAGCGAAAGGGCGCTTTCAAGGTGGCATGCCAGCCGTAGCGCCGGGGGTCGGCGGTGCAGGCCTGGAAGGCCGAGGCTTCTACCCCGTCAATGATCGGTGGCGGGTAAGTAACGCCGCTGGCCGCGCAGCGGCCCAGCCAACGGCTGCCAGCTTGCCACCAGTCGCCATGCACCTCGGGCACAAAGTACACCGCACAGCGATAAGGGTTTGCAGCTTGTTCAAGGTTCATCGTGTTTCACCGTCAATGTCACGCGGTCGCCCGCAAACCAGGCCATGGAAAATTCGATGGGCACTCCCTGGGGGTCCAAATTCACACTGCTCACCAGCATCACCGGGCGCGTGCTGGATTGGCTGAGCCATCGGGCCACCTCTTTGCTGGGCAGGCGAGCGCTGATGCGGCTTTCTTGCCGTTGGTAATCGGCCACGCCCAGTTGCGCAAAGGCTGTGGTGATCGAGCCGCTGGCCTGCACGATCTCAGCCAGGCCGGTAAACCGGGGCAAGGGAAAGTAGCGTTCGCTCACATGCAAGGGCTGGCCTGCGCCTTCGCCGAGCACCTGTAAAAACAGCAGCGGGCTGTCCGGGGCCACTTGCAAGGCCAGGGCCTGATCGGCGTTGGCGGCTACCTCTTGGGCGTGCATCACCTGCAAGCCGCCACGCAAACCGGCTTGGGCCAGGCTTTGGCGGTGTCGGCTGCGTTTGCCCAAGGCCAGGTCAACGGCAAAAGCTTCGACAAAGGTGCCGCGCCCCTGCGTGGCGTGCACCAGACCGCGTTGGTCCAAGTGGGCCAACGATCGGCGGATGGTGTGGCGGTTCACGCCAAACTGCTCGGCCAAAGCGTGTTCCGAGGGCAAGCGCTCGCCGGGCCGGTACACGCCCTGGCCAATCGCATCGGCCAGTTGTTGGGCAATGCGTGACCAGAAGCTGTCTCGTTCAGACGCTTGTTCTGCGCCCTCGGATGGCGCGGTTAAAGAAGAAACCAGATTTGTCATGAAAGCTACACAGGGGTTACCTAAACTGGCGATATTATGAAGTTGTATAGACAAGACGCAGGATGCCACGCCGATGTTGCAATCATTTGACAAACCTGCCACAGCGCCAGCGAACCCCAGGGCCGAATGGATGGCTCTGCTGGCCCGCGCACCGCTGCCCCTGCTTGAGCAGGGTCTGGCAGACCACACCCAAAGCACACCCCAATGGTTGCGCCGTCCTGAAACCGGCTTGATGATGGTGCAAGGCCGTGTGGGCGGCGCCGGAGAAAAGTTCAACCTGGGCGAAATGACGGTCACGCGCTGCGCGCTGCGCTTGGCCGCTGCCAACACCTCAGACCCAGCGCTCAAGGACACCCCGGTGGGCGTGGCCTATGTGATGGGCCGCAACCACCGCCACGCCCAATTGGCAGCCGTGGCCGATGCCTTGCTGCAAACCCCCGCCGAATGGCCCGTGCTGGAGCAGCGTTTGCTGGCCCCCTTGCGCGCCCATGTGCAGGCGGGACAAACGCGCCGCCATGCGCAAGCACAAACCACCAAGGTGGATTTCCTGACCGTGGCGCGTGAAGCCTCGGGCGGCGATGAAGAGGAGTCCTCATGAACGCGCAATCCATGCAATCGATGGTGGCGGGCTTTGACAACGAGGCCTTTGGCAGCCAAGCGGTGTTTCGTGTGGCCTTGCAGGCGCTGTCCCATCCCGGCCAGATCTTGACCATGCCCATGGACGCCCAATTGCCCCAGAGCGGCCATGGCGCGGCAGCCCTTTTGCTGTTGGGCCTGCTGGACGCAGACACCACCCTCTGGATGTCTGAATCGCTGGCCCAAAGTGACGCGGCCGCGTGGTTGCGGTTTCACACCGGCTGCCTGTGCGTGTCCGATCCGCATGAAGCGCAGTTTCTTTGGCTGGCACAAGGTCAAGATCAAAGCCAAACTCAAGGCCATGGTCAAGGCCAAGACCCCAACTGGCCCGCTCTGGCCCAGTTGCGCCATGGCAGCGATGCCTATCCCGACCAGTCGGCCACCTGCGTGATCGAGGTGCAAAGCCTGCAGGCCGGCGCCTCCGGTTGGGTGCTGCAAGGCCCCGGCATCGCCACGCAGCAGACCTTGCAAGTGCAGGGCCTGGCGGCAGACTTTCTAGCCCAGTGGGCTGACAACCACGGCCGTTTTCCGCAGGGCGTGGATGTCTTCTTGACCACACCCACCCAGGTGGTGGGCCTGCCGCGCACCACCCGCATTTTGAATTCACAGGAGGCCTGAGATGTACGTGGCCGTCAAAGGCGGAGAGACCGCCATTCTCAACAGTTACAAGCTGCTGGCCGAGCAGCGTCGTGGCGACCCGCAGCAACCCGAGCTCACGGTGGAACAGATTCGCCAACAGCTCAAACTGTCGGTGGACCGCGTCATGACCGAAGGCTCGGTGTACGACCCCGAGCTGGCCGCCTTGGCCATCAAACAAGCCAGCGGTGATTTGGTGGAAGCTATCTTTTTACTGCGGGCCTACCGGGCCACCTTGCCGCGTTTGGGCAACACCTGCGCCTTGGACACCTCGCGCATGCAGCTGGACCGGCGCATCTCGGCCACCTTCAAAGACTTGCCTGGCGGGCAGGTG
>Ga0209550_10000888_pt1 | contig 28686 bp, 24 predicted proteins | sample LauGreSuBDMM15SN_2_FD_187567 | JGI IMG/M metagenome (GOLD analysis project Ga0209550, IMG submission 187567) | Freshwater lake microbial communities from Lake Michigan, USA - Su13.BD.MM15.SN (SPAdes) (version 5) | ecosystem: Environmental > Aquatic > Freshwater > Lake | place: Lake Michigan... | reverse complement strand
GCCTTTTTTACATGGGCTGGATTCTTCCAACTACCTGTAACTACTGTTGACGGACCGCAACTTGTCAATAAAAAGACAAATCCCAAAACGAAACTTGATGCTAATTTTTTCATGTTTTTTTATTAATGCTAAAAGCTAATTTAGCTATATTATTCTTCAACTTGTCTTATTTTGAAATGAGTTTAAGCGAAAGTAATTTATAGGATTTGCAACTTGTTTCGGAAGCATTTAATTACTTTATTTTTTTGTTAAGTACAAAATTCTTTCGTTTTGGTTGCCACCACCTGTATTCAAATACCCAGTTAAAATTACCTTAGTACTATTTAGTTGTTTTATTTGGTACAATTGATTGTCCCAATCTATTTCGGAAATTGTGATGGTATTTGCCGCATTAGCATATTTCCAAGTAATGGCAAAATCAGAGGCAGAATGACTCATGATGCCCGTTTTATTATCTGCATTGAATTTATAAGTACCCAAATTTGCAAATGTTTCAATTCTTGCTTTTAAACCACTAGGGGCAATATCGTTTACCAAAACGCTATCTCTGCTCCAGGTACCAACAAAATTGATATCACTACTTGGCAAGGGATTTGGTTCATCTGTGCTATCGGGTTGGCAGGCTACCACAATAAAAAGCAAGCCGAAATAAACTAATTTACGCATAATTTTTCTTTCTGCTAATTAAAAGAAGAATTGCCAAAAAAAAAACTTTGTGGGAAATTCCTTTTTCAACTAATATTGTGCTATGCCTAATCTTGTGTACATTTTGTTAGGATCAAACCAAGGTAATACGAAACAAAACTTGTTATTGGCCAATTATTTGATCGAAAAAAATATTGGTGTCATCTCTATTTTTTCTTACTTATATGAAACAGCCGCCTGGGGAAACACTCAACAATCAGCTTTTTTAAACCAAGTAATTTTGGTTCGAACCAAACTTTTACCAAAGGAAGTATTGCACCAACTATTGGCCATAGAAACTCAAATGGGCAGAATAAGAACAACAAAATGGGAACCTAGAATAATTGATTTGGATATATTATTTTACGACAATGAAATTATAGAGCAGGTTGACTTAATAATACCTCATCCATTTATTCAACAGCGAAGGTTTACATTGGTGCCATTGGTAGAAATAGCCTCCAATCTTATGCACCCTGTTTTGCATAAAACCATGGAAGAATTATTGGCCATATGTGAAGATAATTTGAACGTGGAAAAAATCACAACGAATTAAGCCAACTATTTAGCAAATTTGTAACATTGAGCACTCTTTTTCCATATAGGTTCATCGCTATTGAAGGCAATATTGGTTCGGGCAAATCATCTTTGGCTAAGCGGATGGCTAATGACGCCTCGGCAAGACTTATTATGGAGGAGTTTGAAGACAATTCTTTTTTGCCTAAATTTTATGAAGATGCTCGAAGATACGCATTTCCATTAGAGATGAGCTTCTTGGCCGCTAGGTTCAACCAGTTAAAAAAACAGCTGCCAGAACAAGACTTATTCAAAGAACTTATTATAAGCGACTATATTTTTGCCAAGTGTTTGTTGTTTTCCAAAATCAATTTAGACGAGGATGAATTTGAGTTATATTACAAACTATTTAGCATCATTAATCTGCAATTACCTAAGCCAGACCTATTGATTTACCTTCATACGCCAGTTGAAAAACTGAAATGGAATATTAGTAACAGAGGTAGGGTTTATGAACAAAATATTGCCGATGAATACCTCATTAATTTGCAAGAAACCTATTTTGATTATTTGCACAATATACCAGAACAAAGAATACTCATCATAGATTGCTCCAATATTGATTTTGTAAAGAACCAAGACCAATACAATCAAATTATAGAACTTGCCCAACGTGAGTATTTGCCAGGTATTCACCATTTTCATATTTTAGATATATCATGAGTGCTGGTTTATTGAGTATCGCGTACTTCCCTCCAATTGCATGGTTCCAACATGCCATGAAACACGATACTTTAATTATAGAATACCACGAAAACTACCTCAAACAAACTTACCGCAACCGTTGTAAAATTTTAACGGCTAACGGCATCTTAGATTTGAGCATACCAGTTATACACCAACCTGGCAAACAACTTATATCAGAAATTTTAACACAAGAAAATGAGCCTTGGCGAAGGCAGCATTGGCTAGCAATATGCGCGGCTTATGGCAAATCTGCCTTCTTTTTATTTTACAGAGATAAATTAGAAAAGTTTTTTTTAAAAAGTGAACCTATTAAGCTATTCGAACACAATTTAGCCCTTCTAGAACTTTTGTTTAAAATGCTCAAAATAGAAAAAGAAATATCTTTTAATACTCGTTTTGAACCAATACCAGATAACGTGACAGATTATAGATATAAATTCAATGCTAAGGCAACTCCAAGCAGTTTGGAACTGCTCAAGGAGAAACCTTATTTTCAAGTTTTTGCCGATAAATACTCATTTCAATCGAACCTTTCTATCCTGGACCTCCTATTCAATGAGGGTCCAATTAGCAAAGATTATCTTATTTAGTTTCTTTAAAAACCCAAAACAATTTAAGGCGGCCTAGTGTTTCTATTAGTGTATAAAATATTTCAGTAAAAACATCCATCAATTATATGAAAGATCAAATTATTTCAACTTACATCAAGCAATGTCTTGAAACAGGTAAAGTTCCAAGCAATGTATATGCATTTGCTAAGGAATTGGGCATGGAAGAAAAAGATTTTTATACCTATTTTTCTTCCTTGGAAGCAGTAGAAATGGCCATATTTCAATATTGGTTTGAACAAGTTAGGGAACAAACAGAAAAATCTGAGATATATGCTAGCTATTCGGCTAGAGAAAAAATATTGGCCATTTATTTTGCCTGGATTGAAGCTTTGAAAGGAAATAGAAGTTTTGTGAAAATGTTGTTTGATAGAAAACAAGAACATTTCCCTATGCCTAAATTCCCTAATTTCCTAAAATTGCTTCGCCATGATTTCATAGAGTGGGCAAACTCAATAACCAACCAAGCCATAGGAAGCAAAGAAATAGAAGACCGCAAATTCTTGAGTGAAAAATACAAAGATGGTTTGTGGATGAACTTCTTTTTTGTGATGAATTTTTGGCTGAAAGACGATAGTCCAAATTTTGAAAAAACAGATGTAGCCATTGAAAAATCAGTGAACCTAGCTTTCGATTTAATGGGTAAATCACCTTTAGATTCTCTATTCGATTTTGGAAAGTTTATGTTCCAAAACAAATAAACATGGAACAAAATAGCATACCTTCTTCTAAGGTAGAAAGAGCCATGCGCTTTGTGAAAACGGGTGCGCAAATTGGCGGAAATTATATCAAGCACTACTCAAAAAAAATGGTAGATCCTTCATTGAGTAAAGAAGAATTGCACGAGGATAATGCCACAGATGTTTACAATGCCTTAAGCGAATTAAAAGGTTCAGCCCTAAAAGTTGCCCAAATGTTGAGCATGGAAAAGAACATCTTGCCACGCCAATACACCAACAAATTTCAAATGGCACAATACAATGCGCCTCCCCTATCTGGTCCGCTAATTGTACAAACTTTCATTAAAAGTTTTGGCAAAGCTCCCCAAGAAATTTTTGAGCAATTTAACATGAAAGCCTGCAATGCAGCAAGTATTGGTCAGGTACACGAGGCCGTTTTGAACCGAAAAAAGATAGCCATTAAAATACAATACCCGGGCGTAGCAGAAAGTATCAAAAGCGATTTGCGCATGGTAAAACCCATTGCATTTAGGTTGCTGGATATGAATGAAAAAGAGCTCGAAAAATACATCAAAGAAGTAGAAGGCAAGTTATTAGAGGAAACGGATTACGAATTAGAATACAAGCGCTCTATAGAAATATCCGAAGCTTGCGCGCACATTCCCAACTTAATTTTCACCAAATATTACAAAGAATATACCTCTAAACGGGTGCTAACAATGGATTGGATGGAAGGTTTGCACTTAGATGATTATTTAAAAACTAATCCTTCGCAAGAAGAAAAAAATAGAATTGGTCAGGCCATGTGGGATTTTTACGATATTCAAGTACATGAGTTAAAATCGGTTCATGCCGACCCACATCCAGGCAACTTTTTAATGCAGGAGAATGGCAAATTAGGGGTGATAGATTTTGGTTGTGTAAAAGAGATTCCAGAAGATTTTTATTACAATTACTTTGCCTTATTGGTGAATGAACTGTTGGAAGAACCTGGAATTGTTAAAAAAATCATGACTCAACAAGAAATCATCAATGCCAACGACACCAAAGAAGTGCAGCAAATTATTACCGATGCATTTTTGAAAATGACCAAGTTACTGGCAACCCCTTTTGTGGAGCCCTCGTTTGACTTTGGTAACAATGAGTACATTGATAAAATTTATGCCTTGGGCGAAGAAGTGAGTAAAATGGATGAACTTAAAAAATCAAAGGAAGGCAGAGGCTCTCAACATGCCCTTTATATCAATAGAACTTATTTTGGCTTGTATTCTATCCTAAATGTACTTCAAGCAAAGGTAAATACTGGCGAAAGAGATTGGAAAACTGCATTATTCAATTACCACAAACCACAGCTATCAGCAGTTTCATAATTGCTATTTTGGTTCGAACCAAATAACTTTTGAAATATGAATTACTTGCTATACCTTAGCATTGAAAAATATTCAAATGAAAACTACAACCTCCCTTTTAAGCATTTTAGTATTTCTTATTCTCGCTTTTCAGGCCTCTGCGCAACCAGCATTTGTTAGCGATTCTTTGGATCAATACGTAAAAAGAGAAATGCAAAGGTGGCAAGTACCAGGCTTAGCTATGGCAATTGTTAAGGATGGAAAAGTGGTTGTAACCAAAGGCTATGGCGTTAAAAATGCCTTTGCTCCTAGCAAGGGAAAAGATGCAGTAACCACAGAAAACAATGCGGTAAATGAATTTACCCAATTTCAAATAGCCAGTAATAGTAAAGCCTTCACTGGAACTGCCATAGCTATGTTGGACTATGAAAAGAAGTTATCGCTAGATGCCAAAGTTACCAAATACATGCCTTGGTTTAAGCTGTATGAACCAACCTCAACTGAATTGTGTACCGTTAGAGATTTGCTTACTCATAGAATTGGCCTTGGTACCTTTCAAGGCGATTTTTTGAATTGGGGAAGTACACTTAGCAGAAAAGAAATTATAGAAGGTATGGCTCGAACCAAACCTGTGAATCAGTTTAGGTATAAATACGGTTACTGCAATGCTGGATATATTACCGCTGGAGAATTGATACCTATTGTGGCCAATGTTTCTTGGGACGAATACTTAGAAAAAAACTTCTTTTCTCCATTGGGCATGACCCACACCAATACCAGTTATCAAATGATGTTGAATGATGCCAATGCCTGCAAGCCACATACCATTTATAAGGACGGCTTAAAGGTGATGACCTTAACAAACATTGAAAACATGGGTCCATCGGCAAGTATCAATTCATGTGTAGCAGATATGGCCAAGTGGTTGCTGATGCAATTGGATAGTGGCAGTTATAATGGCAGGCAAGTAGTGCCATTTAAGGTATTGCAAGAAACCCGTAAATCGCAAATGGTGAGCAATGATTTCAATTCTCGCTTATTCCCTACCAAGCATTTTGCCAACTATGGTTTAGGATGGAACAGCTACGATTACCATGGCAAACGTGTGTGGGAACACAGTGGTGGTGCAAACGGATTTGTTACCAAAACTGAGTTTATTCCAGAAGCCAATTTAGGCGTAATTGTTTATACCAATTCGGATGCCAACTCCTTATATGATGCATTGGTAAAACAAGTAATTGAAGCCTACTTAAATGTACCGTATAGAAATATGAGTGAGATCTATTTTAATCGCTCAGCGCCAGGCAATGCAGCAGAAAAGAAGGACTTAGATAGCTTAATTACATTGGCCTCAAAAAACACCCCTACTCCTATTGCTCTTGCAAAATTTGTTGGTTCATACAAAAATTCACTTTATGGTAAAATGGATATGAAGCTAGAGAAAGGCAAGCTAAATATGTATTTTGAACACCACCCAAACAATATTGGCAGCTTGGCTTACCTCGGCAACAACCAGTTTCTTTGCACCTATTCAGACATTACAAATGGCATTGAAGTATTACCAATTACCATGGAAAATGGAGAAGTAAAATCTATTTCAGTTAAGGTGAATGACTTTATAGATTATGAGCGGTATGAGTTTGTGAAGGAGTGAAAAGTGTAAAGTGTAAAGTATAAAGTTTTAAGTGAGAAGTGAAAAGTTAAAAGTGAATAGTGATGAGTTTATTTAGACGAAAATATTCCTTAGGATAGAGGAAACACTTCATTCGCCATTAACATACTTTGAGCAAATAGCTCCTTATTAATGCCGGTTTCTATTCTTTATTGATCCAAGTAGTGGATGATATTTTCGGTGGGCATATTGCCGGTGAGCTTGTCGGTAGCCATTGGGCAGCATGATTTTGATAAAAATTTCAAAGTATTAGAAACGTTTTTATAAATTGAAATTTGTATATTTGAAATAAATAATATAAGATATGACTTATAAAATTGTTTGTTCTGTAATCGATAATCAGGTTATTGTGCCATTACCTTCAAACTTTAGCGATAAAAAGCAAGTAACTGTTTATATAAACGATTTAGTAGATGCTAATTCTCAAAAGCTTGATGCAATAAAAATGGCAGCTAATGATCCCCTGTTCCTTGCAGACATCATTGCTGTTCAAAATGATTTTGATTCATTAGAGGATGAAACTTTATGATGGTAAAAAGATGGTCCATTTATAGAGCCAATCTTGATCCAGTTATAGGCTCTGAGCAAGGCAAATCTCGACCTGTTTTGGTAATTAGCGAAGATGAAATTAATAATTTACTTAACATCGTAAATGTAATTCCAATTACAACTCGGAAACCGAACAGAAAAATTTATCCCAATGAAGCATTAATACCTGTAAATAATTTCGGCCTAAATAATGAATCAATTATACTTTGCCATCAAATTCGAACAATTGATAAACAAAGACTTTCATTGATTTATAGGAAGATAGAAGATACTATAAAACAAACCGAAATTATTGAGGCTTTGTGTTTTCAACTTGGTATAAATTACAACCACTAAACCCCAAAAACTTCATCTGCCATCAACAAACTTTGAGCAAATAGCTCTTTATTGATTCCGGTTTCTATTCCTTTTTGATCCAAATAGTGGATGATATTTTCGGTGGGCATATTGCCGGTGAGCTTGTCGGTAGCCATTGGGCAGCCGCCGAAGCCTTTGATGGCGCCATCGTAGCGCCTGCAACCACTTTCGTATGCGGCGGCAATTTTTTCTTCCCAAGTATCGGGTGTGGTATGCAAATGAGCACCAAACTCTATGTGTGGCAAGCGTTGGATCAGCTCGGAAAAAATATAAGATATACTTGTTGGATCTGCTATACCGATGGTATCACTTAAACTCAAAATGCGAATACCCAATGCATCCATTTTTGTTACCCATTTTGCCACCAAATCTGCATTCCAAACATCGCCATAAGGATTTCCAAAGCCCATGCTGATATAAATCACCAATTCTTTGCCATGCTTTACAGCCAAATTTTGCATTTCGGCAACAGTTTTAAAAGATTCTTCAATACTTGAGTTGGTATTGCGCTGCTGAAAAGTTTCGGAGATAGAAAAAGGGAAGCCCAAATATTGGATTTCGGGAAATTTACAGGCCTCTTCTGCGCCTCTTAAATTGGCCACTATTGCAAGCAATTTGGTTCGAACCAAACCCAAATTCAATTGTCTCAAAACCTCAGTGGTATCGCGGAGTTGAGGGATGGCCTTGGGCGATACAAAACTACCAAAATCGAGGGTATCAAAACCTACCTGCAACAGCTGGTTTAAGTACCTCACTTTTACCTCGGTGGGTATAAACTGGTGGATACCTTGCATGGCATCGCGCGGACATTCAATGAGTTTGATTGGCATTAACGGATAATTTTCAAGAAATACAAGCACAAAAATATTGTATTTATGGTTATTTTTGATGCCCTTATTGAATTTGAAAGAAATTTTATCATGAATCCTGAGTTGGAAAATGTAACTAATGAACCAATGGAAGTGAATACTCCAGAGGTTAACCCTACCGAACCAGTAATAGTTGAAGCTATTGTTGAAGCTAACAATGTTGTTGAAGAAACTCCTGAATTGCCTGTGGCCGAAATGCCTCAAGCAAGCGAAGTTGTAGAAACTCCTCCTGCAGTATCTGCCGTGTTAGAAGAAATTGTTGAACCTGCTTTAACAATTACACCTGTTGAAACTAGCATGGATTTGCCAGAACTTTCTGCTGAAGAGCACGAATTGGAAGCAGTGGAAGAATTGCCAGATTTTGCCAGTTTTTCCAAAGCAGAGTTATTAGAAGCAGCTTTAAAAGCCTCTAAAGAAAAAGAGTTAGAAGAAGCAATCATGCTTTTTAAGGTTATTAAGCCTCATTTAGATATTCATTTTTCTGAGGAAAAAGCCCAAGCATTCGCAAAATTTATTGAAGATGGCGGCGACAAGGATGGTTTTGAATTCCGCGGCGATAGTAGCAAAGAGGAATTTAATGCTTTATTCAATGAGCTCAAACAGCGCAAAGACGACGCACGCAAACGCCAAGAGGCAGAACGCCTTGATAACCTAAATAAAAAAGAAGCCATTCTTGAAGAGATTAAAAAATTAAATGAATCGGAAGAAACTTCTAATTCATTGAAGAAATTAAAAGAACTTCAAGGTGAGTGGAAAAAAATAAAGAATGTTCCTAAAGAGCATGTTGAGAAATTATGGGAAAGCTACCGCGTATTAAATGAGATTTTTTACGACCGCCTTTCTATCAACAATGAATTAAAGGATTTAGATCGAAGCAAAAACTTGGATCATAAAATTGAGTTAATTGGCAAGGTAAATGAACTAACCAACGAAACCAATATTAAGAAGGCCTTGATGGGTGTAAAAAGATATACCGAAGAATGGCGCTTTATTGGTCCGGTTGCCAGAGAAGCTTCCGATGATATTTGGAACAGATTTAAAGCTGAAGTTGATAAGGTATATGGTATTATTAAAGCCAAAACCGAGGAGATGGAAGGCGTTCGTCAGCAAAACTTAGTTGCCAAAAAAGAACTTTTAGAAAAGGCTCAAGCATTGGCTTTATTCCAAACCCAACGCATCAAAGATTGGATGGAACAGAGCGAAGCAGCAAATGAATTGATGGAAGCTTGGAAAAAAACCGGTCATGTGCCAATGGCCGTGAGAGACCAAATCTGGAATGAATTCCGCGAGGCCAGAAATGCTTTTTTTACCAACAAAAACAATTTCTTTAAGGCCATGCATACTGAACGCAATGCCAACCTAAAAGCCAAAGAAGAATTGTGCATAAAAGCCGAGCACATTGCTGCCAATCCAATTGATTGGAACAAGCAAACAGATGAATTGAAGAAAATGCAAGAGGCTTGGAAAAAAATTGGTCAGGCTCCAGAAAAAATCAACGATGCAGTTTGGAAAAGATTCCGCACAGCTTGCGATAGCTTCTTTGCAAAAAAATCGGAAAGGTATGCTAGTCAGCTCACCGAGCAAACCGAAAATTTAACAGCCAAAGAAGCTTTGATTCAAAAACTAGAAGGCTTGAATACAGCAGAAAAATCGGAGAATATTTTCCAAGAATTGAAGCAAATTCAAACAGATTGGAATGCCATTGGATTTGTGCCAGTAGCACAAAAAGAGCCTGTTAATAAAAAGTACAACGATTTATTGGATAAGCTTTACGCCAAACACAAGCAATTGAGCAAGGAAATGCGTGGCGATAGAGATAAACAAAACTTTGAGCTTTTGGCCTCTTCACCTAATGGTGCTTCTAAATTACAAAGAGAAGAAAAAATATTGCAAGAGCGTATCCGTGGCATTAAAAAAGACATGGAAACTTGGGACAATAACTTAGGTTTCTTTAAATCTGGTAATAGTAAAAATCCTTTGGCAGAGCAAATTCAAGATAAAATTGAAATTGCCAAAAAACACGTTGCCGATTTAGAAGAAAAATTGAAAGCGCTGAAAGCGCTAAGAAATAAACCAGCGGAAACAACAAACGCAGAATAAATTGTTATTTCCATTATCCTATAAATATACGACCCCTTCAGGGTCGAATGTATGTAACATGGTTTGTATTCTATAAACATACGACCCTTTCTGGGTCGAATAAAATTGATTATACAAACGCCAATTAAAAAAAATTGGTCAATCGTAATTCTTAAATTTTGAAATGAATCTTCATTATCTTTTTCATTTTATAAAACATTATGTGAGTGCAACCCGAATTGATGTGTTGCACTCGCCTTTTGTATATAACCTCTACCAAAGCTGCATTGCACGAGAAAACGACAAATCAAAATATGCGGAAATTGAAAAATTAAGAATTCAATTTAAGGCTGATAAAAGAACGCTATTTTATGAAGACTTTGGTGCCTCTGCCAAAAGTAGAGAAACCACTGTTTCTAAATTGGCCCATCAACACCTAAAGCCTGCTAGAATTGCGCAAATTTTGAGTAGAATGATAGCTCATTATGCCTATCAAAACTGCTTAGAATTGGGAACATCATTAGGAATAACAACCAATTATTTAGCATTTGGTTCGAACCGAACCCACCCCATACATACCATTGAAGCTAGCCAACAAGTGCAGCAAATTGCCAAAGAAGGTTTTGCTATATTAGGATATGATAAAAAGATAGAACCGCATTTAGGCACATTTGATGAGGTGCTCCCCTCGCTCCTGACCAAGGTTGGAAAATTAGATTTTTTATACATAGATGGCAACCACAGTTATGAGGCTACGCTACGCTATTTTGAGATGTGTAAGCCTTATCTGCAAAATGACAGTGTGGTGGTTTTTGATGATATTTATTGGAGCCCCGGCATGACCAAAGCTTGGGAAGAAATAAAGCAAGATAAATCGGTGCAAATTAGTGTTGATTTGTTTTTTGTAGGCATGGTATTTTTTAGAAAAGAACAGGTTAAAGAACACTTCCAATTAAGAATATTTTAAACCAATTTAGGTGTTTTTTTTGGGGATAATTATTTGGGATTATTCTTTGGGATTATTTAAGTTCGAAGTACAAGAAGCATTGCTTTACTCAATTTTAAATTACCTAATAGCATGAAAATAACAATTGCCATCATCTTTGGTGGAAAATCAGCAGAACATGATATCTCATTGAATTCGGCAAGTAATATTTATAATGCCATAGATACCAATAAATTTGATTTGATCCTTCTGGGAATAGACAGAAATGGCAATTGGAAATACAATCCTACTTACCCATCTATTCATATCAACTTAAGTAAACATAATTATTTTAACGATGCAAATGCTGTATTGATTGATATTGTTGATGGTAAAACTTCTATCATTGAAAAGAAAAGCGGAAAGGTTTCTGCAGCATTTGATGTAGCCTTTTCCATTATTCATGGCAATACAGGTGAGGACGGAACCTTGCAAGGTTTATTTAAGTTTTTAAACATACCTTTTGTTGGTCCGGATGTATTGGGCTCTGCAGTTTGTATGGACAAAGACATAACCAAGAGATTGCTTAGGGATGCTCAAATACCGATTGCTGATTTTATTTGTCTCAAAAAATCTGACAAGGCAAAATTAAGTTTTGAGGCTGCCAAAGAAAAACTAGGTTTACCCCTTTTCGTGAAGCCCTCAAATGCCGGTTCATCGGTTGGAGTTAGCAAAGTAACAGATAAAGCAAGTTTTGAATCAGCTATAGAAACAGCCTTTAAATTTGACAACAAGATTTTGATTGAAGAAGCCATTATTGGCAAAGAGGTAGAATGTGCTATTTTAGGAAACGAAGATCCAAAACCATCTATCATTGGAGAGATAGTTCCCACCAAAGATTTCTATTCTTATGAAGCAAAATATGAGGATGCAGAAGGTGCCAAAATGAAAATACCTGCTGATATTGCTACAGAGGTATCAAATGAATTAAGAGACACAGCAGTGAAAGCATTTATTGCAACAGCTTGCGAAGGATTAGCAAGAGTAGATTTCTTTTTAAAGGAAGACAATACTTATGTGCTCAATGAAATTAACACTTTACCTGGCTTTACAGAAATAAGCATGTATCCCAAATTATGGGAACAAACAGGTATCAATTATTCCGACTTGATTACAAAATTAATTGACCTTGCTTTACATAGGTGGAAAAGGGATGGTGCCTTAGTGACGGTTAAATAAAAAATAGCCACCAAAGCGCGAAGGCACAGAGATTTTTTTTATTTAGTATTTTTGGTTGGAGCAGTTGTTCTTGACCCAGAAGGGGTCACATGTTTATAGCAATTCATTTCTCCTAAAAACATACGACCCCGAAGGGGTCGAACACTTCTTAATAAATAAAAAACTCGGTGACTTGGAGCCTTGGCGGCAAAAAACATTGTCCCTCGATATCAAAAAAATTTGTTACCTTGTTCTCCAAAAGTAAAATCAAAAAAACCTTGGCGCCTTGGAGCCTTGGTGGCAAAAACCAATCATATGAAAAAAATAATATTCCTTACACTCCTACCGCTATTTACTATGGCCCAAAATAAATTAGACATTGCCACTCTTTGGAAGTTTGGCCGCTTAAGCGAACACATGGTTTCGCCCGATGGCAAACTGGCCATTTATGCTGTTAAAAATTATGATGTTAAAGCCAATAAAGGCAGCAATTTAATTTATACGCAATCTATTGTTGGTGGCATTGCCAAAGAAATCATCGATGCCAAAACCAATGCCTTTGGTGCACGCTTTACGCCAGATGGCAAAAAGATCTCTTACCTGAGCGCATCAAGCGGCGATGTACAATTATATGAGTGCGATTTAATGGGTTCAAACCGAAAACAAATTACACAAGTTAAAGGTGGTATAAACGGATACAAATACGCACCTACTATGAATAATATTGCCTTGGTGATGGATGTGAAATTGGATCAAGAAGTGAAGGAAATTTATCCTGATTTAGATAAATCCAACGCACGTATAATTGACGGTTTGTACTACCGTCATTGGGATGCTTGGCATGATTTTGCTTATAGCCATTTGTTTATTCAAGCTTATGAAAATGGTTCTCTTAAAGGCGACCCATTGGACTTGATGTTGAATGAAAAATTTGATTGTCCAGTGCCACCTCAAGGCGATGATGATGAGTTTAATTGGAGTCCAGATGGAACTAAACTTGCCTATGATTGCAAGAAGCTACAAGGCACTGCCGACGCAGTTTCTACCAATAGCGACATCTATGTGTACGACCTCAAAACCAAAGTAACCATGAATGTTTCTGAGGCGAATCCAGGGTATGATAAGAACCCGCAATTCTCGCCTGATGGAACTAAAATTGCTTGGTTAAGTATGGAGGAAGCAGGCAATGAAAGTGATAGAAATACCTTGGTGATGTTTGATTACAATAAGCCAAAAGCTAGCACTCCTCCGGGTAACGGACAAGTACAAGCTGCTATTTATATCATGAATAAAATAAATCCACTGACCAATAATTTTGATTATACATTGGAAAATTTTATATGGCTTGATAATGCCCGTTTGGCCTTTACGGCTGTAATAGCTGGCACCAAGCAAATATGTATGTTTGATCCAAAATTAAGGAGCATGAGCCGAGTGGTAACACTAACCCAAGGCCCACATGATTATGTAAGCATTTGTGCTGTACCAAATGCTGCAAAGCCAACATTTTTGGCCGCTAAAATGAGTATGAGCTTACCAACTGAATTGTTTTTGGTCGACTTAGGATCCAAAAAGGAAACTGCTTTCACTACAGTTAACAAAAGCATTTTGGATCAAACCACCATGGGAAAGGTTGAACAACGCATGGTAAAAACAACAGATAACAAAGACATGTTGGTATGGGTTATTTACCCACCAGATTTTGATACGGGCAAAAAATATCCAACCTTATTGTATTGCCAAGGAGGCCCACAGAGTCCGGTTTCGCAGTTCTTTAGCTACCGTTGGAATTTTCAATTGATGGCAGCAAATGGCTATATTGTTGTAGCTCCAAACCGCAGAGGATTGCCTGGTTTTGGCAGCGAATGGAACGATGCCATTACCAACGATTATGGTGGCCAATGTATGAAAGATTATTTAAGTGCCATTGACGATGTGGCCAAAGAACCTTATGTAAACAAAGATAAATTAGGAGCAGTAGGTGCCAGCTTTGGCGGCTTTAGTGTGTATTGGTTAGCTGGTAACCACAACAAACGTTTTAAAACATTTATAGCACATTGTGGCATGTTTAACATGGAAAGTTGGTATGGCACCACCGAGGAAATGTTCTTTGCCAACAACGACAATGGCGGACCATATTGGGATCAAAAAAAATCGCCTAATAATTTCGATGCTAGTCCTCATAAGTTTGTAAAAAATTGGGATACGCCTATCCTCATCATCCACAACGAAAAAGATTATAGAGTGCCTTTGAACCAAGGCATGGAAGCCTTTACAGCAGCCCAATTACAAGGCATACCCAGCAAATTTCTTTACTTCCCCGACGAAAACCATTGGGTTACAAAACCCCAAAATAGCATCCTCTGGCAAAGAGTATTTTTTGAATGGTTGGATAGTAGTTTGAAGTAGGTTTGAGGTTTGATGGAGAAAAAACATTTTATAATAAGGAGGCACAAGCATACTTTTATTAGCAGGAGCTGCTTATGGGCTAAAGTAATTAAAAGAAAACAAGCACAAACCTATTTAGCTGTATCAGATTTATTGAGGAAGCCTTTTAACTTTTTCTTGGCTTCATCGGCAGCTTTGTTTTTCATCTTATCAGCCTCTGCTTTAATTTTAGCATCTGCCTCTTTCTTCAATCTATCTGCCTCTGCCTTTGCTTTGGCCTCAGCTTCCTTTTTAACCCTATCAGCCTCCGCAGCAATTTTTGCTTTGGCTTCCTCGGTAGCTTTATCCAATTCTGCTTTTGCTTTATCTGTTAATTCTTTTTGTTTGCGCTTAGCTTCTTCTAAGGCTTGATCTTTGATAGAATTTGCCTCCCCTTTTGCCATTTCAGCAAAATTGGTAGTAATTTTTGGTGAAGTAAACGTACCGCTAATGCCTATTTGAATTGGCAAATTTTCATTGGCTTTGATGCTGGTGCCAGCTGTTTTGTTTAATTCCAACAAAGCATTGGTAATAGCCTCATCTGCCGCTCCCAAATCTTTGCGCGGAATGTTCACTTTACCAGTATAGTCAATGGTTTGATCCAAGCCAGTGGAGCCGCTTAGGTTCATCATTTGCGGACCAACCTTTACATCAAAAGGTTGGGTATTTACCCTGCCGTTTTCAACTTTATAGGCAATTTTGGCATTGTATAAACCCAATTTTTTGTATCCTGGTTTCTTAATTAAATCAGTAATTTGATCCAATACCTTGATACCTTTAATTTCGGCAGAAGGAATATTCATCATACCTTCTGCAAACAAAGTATTGTAATCTGGTTGCATGTGCTCATCTAAGGTAGATTGCATTTTAAAGGTTGTGCTAAATGTGCCAAAAATATGTTCGGCAGCTGGAGCTAATTTCTTAACAGTATTAAAGGTTTGGAAAGCCTTCTGAAAATCTAAATTGCTCAAAGCAAAATCTATATCCACACTAGGTTTCTTAGGATTTTTGGTATCATAATACCCTGTCATTTTCATGGCCGAACCCAAAGTATTTAAAGCCACATTTTGAAACTTTAACTCTTGGTTCACCACCTGAATATTACCCACAAAATTAGTAATCTCCATATTGGTATACAGAATCTTTTTAATGTTACTTTTCAAAGTAAAATCAATGTCTTTTGGCACCTCAAAAACCGACATGGCAGCTGTATCTGGCACAGCTGTTGTGGCAGCAGGTTCTTTAGTTAAATACTCATTGGCATCAAACACATTGCTATTAAAATTTAGTGTTCCTTTTAGCACCCCTTTGCCAAAATAGTAAGGAAAGAAATTTGCCAATTCACCACTCATTTGCATATCACTGTTACCAATTTTTGCATCAAAACTCTTTAAGCTTACAATCTTTGGAGAGAAACTCATTTCCGACTTACTTAACTCGAAAGGCTTTGGTAAATCTGGCGAAGCATAATAAATATTTTGGAAGCTGATATTACCCGAGGCATTAAAAGCCTCATAATTTTCCTTTTCCAAAGTACTCACATTTCCTTTGGCAGTAATATCTGTCTTAATAAATCCATGTAAAGTTGTTCCTGCTGGCATAGGTACAATTTTCACAATATTGTCTAGGTTCAAAACGCCTTTGGCAAATGCATCTAGGTATGGATCGCTCATTGGATTCTTAGCATACAACTTGGCATCAAAGGCATCGCCTTGTAATTCAAAATGCAGCTTACTCAAATTAATTTCGGTATGATCCAAATTGCCATCAGGATTTTGTAACGTCAATTTCAACTCAACATTTTCAACGGATGCAGGCAGCGCTGAGTATTTAAACCAACCATTCGTAATTCCTAGGTTCAAACCGAATGATGGCATTTGTTTTTCATTGTAGGTGCCTTTTACAAAGCCATCAAAAGCCAACTTACCTTTCGATTGTAAATCTTTGAAATCATTGGAATAAATAGCAGGAATTAAGGATAGAAAATTCTTGAATTCACTTTGTTTGGCGGCATAAGTAATATCCATCACCATGTCATCTCCGGGCATGGCAAATGAACCATCAAAAGCAAAAAGCAATTGGTTCAAACCAATTTCATTTTCTTTGAACACAAACTTAAAGTTGTTCATATCTGCATCAATATCAGCATTGGCAAAAGCATTCACATGGTTTAAATAATTGAGTCCTTCCATACCAAATGTGAGCGATTCAATGCTCAATTTGTTTTTCATGGTAAACAACACATCTGTAAAATCACCTTCTAAGGTGTAATTCATGCCTCGCAATTCGCCGTAGATATCACCATCTTTGTCGTTGTAAAGTATGTATCCATTGATTATCTCAAATTGCTTTAACTTCACATTAAACTTGGAAGCACTTGTATCTGCTGGTGTTACAGCCGCTGTAGTATCAACTTTTGCAATGTCCCAATTGGCTTTTCCATTACTCAAAACCAAGGCTTGTATACGTGGCTGATCTAAAATAATTTTGCGTATTTGTATTTGTTCTCCTTTAATTACACTCATTAAATCAAGAGTTAGTGCAATATTTTTTACTGAAAACAAGGTGTCTTTTTCAAAATCTTGAATCCCAGCTAAAGATAAATCTTCAATACTAATGCTTAAATTAGGAAAGTTTTTAATAAGACTAATGCCTATACTTTCATTGAATTCTAATTTAGCATTGAGCTGCTCATTTGCTTGTTCCTTAATTAATTTAACAATTTTGCCTTTGAACATAAATGGCACGGCAATTAATAAAACCAATAAGGTTATTAAAATAAGAAGAAAATATTTTATAAATTTCATTTGGCAAATTTAGGATATTTCTATTACTAAAGATAGCCCATATAAGGCAATAATTTTGTAACTTTTTAATTCAAGTTACATAACAATATTTCATATGAAATTATTGTGAAACCCTTCTTTTATTAATCAGAATTTATAAATTGCATCAGAATCATTTTTTACGATATGAAAAAAATAGTCAAAACTGGAACATTTTTACTTTCAGGCTTATTATTATTTGCCGCAGGATGCTCGCAAAAAAAGGGAGAAAAAGCAAGTACCAATTCAACTGAATTCAAAGGTGAAGTTAACTTAGATGTGCGAGATTCTAAGGCCGATTGGGGTCCATTTACGCGAAAAAAAGCACCAGAAGGTTCACCAAACATTTTATTTATTTTATACGATGATACAGGCTTAGGTGCTTGGTCGCCTTATGGTGGTAAAATTAATATGCCAACATTAGATAAGTTGGCCGCTGAAGGTTTAACCTATACTCAATGGCATACAGTTGCTTTGTGTTCGCCTACTCGCTCGTGTATCAACACTGGTAGAAACCATAACCTAAATGGCATGGGTGTAATTACTGAAGGTTCAAATGGATTTCCAGGCTATAGTTGCATTTTGCCACCACAAGCTGCAACAATGGCTCAAATATTAAACGACAATGGTTGGAGTACCTTTTGGCTTGGAAAAAACCATAACGTACCTGAGACCGATTTATCTGCAGGTGCCAATAAAAGTCAGTGGCCATTGCAACAAGGTTACGACCGCTTTTACGGGTTTATTGGTGGCGAAACCAACCAATGGTATCCAGATTTAACCGAAGACAACCATCCTATTGAAGCGCCTTATGGTCCTGAGCAAGGTTATCATTTATCAAAGGACCTAGCAGATCAAGCCATAAAAATGATCAGCGATCAAAAATCGGCAAATCCTTCTAAGCCCTGGTTTATGTGGTATTGCCCAGGTGCAAACCATGCACCTCACCAAGCACCTGAAGATTATATAGCCAAATACAAAGGCAAATTTGACGATGGTTATGATGCCTATCGCAAATGGGTTTTGCCTCGCATGATTGCCAGAGGCATTTTGCCTCAAGGAACTAAATTAACAGAATGGAACCCAATGCCTGCCGATCAAGCAAATCCTGGTGATGCCGTGCGCCCGTGGGAATCTTTAAATGCCGACGAGAAAAAATTATTCTCGCGCTTATGCGAAGTTTATGCTGCCTTTTCTGAATACACAGATGTTCAAATTGGAAGAATCATTGATCATTTAAAAGCTACTGGTCAATTCGAAAACACCATCATCATGTATGCTGCCGACAATGGCGCTTCTGGTGAGGGTAGTCCTAGTGGCTCTGTGAATGAGAACAAGTTTTTCAATGGATACCCTGATGAATTATCTGAAAACATGAAGTTAATTGATGAATTAGGCGGACCAAATACTTATGAGCATTACCCTACAGGTTGGGCTGCTGCTTTTTCAACACCTTTTAAAATGTTTAAACGCTACTCAAATTATTCTGGTGGAACTTCAGATCCTTTAATCATTTCATGGCCTAAAGGTATCAAGTCAAAAGGTGAAGTTCGCAACCAATACCATCATGCGGTGGATATTGTGCCTACCATTTTAGAAATTGTAGGTTTAGAAATGCCTAAAGTTTATAGAGGTGTGGAGCAATATCCATTATCGGGTGTATCTATGAAGTACTCTTTTGATGCCAAACCAAATGACCCAACTCAAAAACACGTACAATATTACACCATGCTTGGAACCAGAGCAATATGGCAAGATGGCTGGAAGGCTGTTGCAGTGCATGCTCCATTAACAGATAAAGGCCATTTCGATCAAGATAAATGGGAGTTATACCATGTGGATGTGGATCGTTCAGAAGCTGTGGATTTGGCAAAAGAAAATCCTGAAAAACTAGAGGCATTGAAAAAATTATATTTGGAAGAAGCAAAGAAAAACAATGCTTTACCTTTAGATGATCGTACCCCAATGCAGCTTGTAACTCTTGAACGCCCTACTGAGGAAACTCCAACCGATATGCATACCTATTACCCTCATGCCAGCGCAGTTCCTGAGGCTGTTGCTGCTAATATTAGGGGCAAATCTTATAAAATCATTTCAAATGTTACCATTACCGATGCCAATGCTTCGGGTGTAATTTTTGCACATGGATCAAGATTTGGCGGACATTCATTATTTATTAAAGACCACAAATTGTATTATATCTATAATTTCCTTGGAATTACTGATCAACAAATGATTTCGGCTGCGCCTTTAAAACCTGGCAAATACACATTTGGAGTTGAGTTTACCAAAGAAAAAGCTGGTGAACACAATGAGTCAATTGGTACTGCTAAGTTATATATTAACGACAAAGAAATGAGCAAAATGCAGATGCGCGCTCAAGTTGGTAAGTTTACTTTAGTAGGTGATGGCTTATGTGTTGGCTTTGATAGTGGCGACCCTGTTAGCAAGCAATACAAATCACCTGGTGAATTTAAAGGTGGAACTATTTCTTTTGTTAAAGTTAGCACTGGTAAAGAACAATACCTTGATTTAGAAAAAGAAGCAGCTAGGGCTTTCAGAACAGAATAAGCTCTCAAAACTTTAATAGGTTTAAACTAAAAAGCCAGTGGTGATTTAATTTCATCATTGGCTTTTTTTTTCTTTCTGTTTGAACCAAAAACGATAATAATTATTAAAAGGTAATCGATATATTTGATTGCATTATTACACTATTTTATGGTGTCTAATTAATATATTATGAGAGAACACCAATACAAAATAAACACCAAATGGACCGGTAACAAAGGCACAGGAACAAGTGGCGTTTCGGCATATAAAAGAACCCATCTTATTTTAGCCGACCAAAAACCGGAGCTTATTTTAACCACAGATAACGCACTTTATGGCGATAAAACAATCTATAACCCAGAAGATTTATTAACTGCCTCCATTTCATCCTGCCACATGATGTCGTACCTTTATCTTTGTGCGCTTGAGGGAATTGTTATTTTGGATTATATAGACACTGCAGTTGGTTCACTCATTGAAGACCCAAAAGGTGGTGGCAAATTCAAAGAGGTCTTACTAAAGCCAGTGTTTACAGTTAGCGAACAATATATGGTTCAAAAAGCCATTGTCTTACATCATGAAGCTCACAAAATTTGCTTTATAGCTAACTCGGTTAACTTCCCTGTTTTAATAGAACCAAGTTGCTCTGTAAATGCTTAATAATTAACCTTTAAAATTAATATTTCAACAATAAAATAGACAAATGGCCAAGAAAAAACCAGAAACTCAACCCAAGCAAACCTATGCAGAATACATGCGTTTGCTTGATCCAATCCTTGCTGAAAAGGTTGACTACATAAAAAAAATAGTATTTGATAGCGACCCAGAATTAGCTGTTCAAATTAAATGGAATTCACCTTGCTTTTATTATACTGGAGTTATGAAACCCTTTGATCCAAAGGAATATAAAAGAGATTTAATTGTGATTCATTTGAATAAAGGATACCCAATGCTGGTTTTCCCTACTGGCGAAAAAGTAGACGATGGCTCTGGATTTTTAGATGGCAATTTTTCCGATGGCAGAAGACTACTCAACCTCAAAACAATGGAAGATATTGAAGAAAAAGCAAACAGTTTGCAAAAAGTAATTAAGGCATGGGTAGCAATGATAGATTAATACCGTGGTTCGACAACGTCATCCTGAGCTTGTCGAAGGGCACCCTGACGCAGTGCATTACCCAGAGCCTGCAGACCAACGTCACCCTGAGCTTGTCGAAGAGCTGCTTGTCGAAGGGCGCTCTGTTAAAAACAATTTTTTGTTTATTTTTTTTACTTGTTGGCTTTGGTAAATTGCTTGCTCAAGAAGATGAGCGTTATGTGCCAGAAACAGACCCTGCGGCGTTAGCTCATTTAAAAGAGTGGCAAAACATCAAGTTTGGTTTGCTGATGCATTGGGGAACGTACAGCCAATGGGGTATTGTGGAGTCATGGTCTATTTGTCCTGAAGAATATGGCTGGTGTGAACGCAAAATGGGTAGTAACCCCAATGATTACAATACTTATGTAAAGGAATATGAAGGATTAAAAAAAACGTTTAACCCAACCAAATTTAATCCAGATTTATGGGCAAAGACTGCTAAAAATGCTGGCATGAAATATGTGGTTTTTACCACCAAACACCACGATGGTTTTTGCACGTTCGATAGCAAATACACCAATTATAAAGTGACCGATTCGGCTTGCGCATTTTCAAAAAATCCACGCAGTAATATTGCCAAAGAAGTTTTCAATGCCTTTAGAAAAGAAGGCATGTGGACAGGAGCCTATTTTTCCAAACCCGATTGGCACTCGCCTTATTATTGGGATCCAAAGTACCCTCCGAGAGATAGGAACGTAAATTATGAACCAGAGGAAAACAAAGAACAATGGGAAAAGTATATCAATTATACACACAACCAAATCTTAGAATTAATGACAGATTATGGTAAGATGGATATCCTCTGGTTAGATGGTGGTTGGGTAGAAAAATCAAGTGCCAAAACCATAAATAATTGGTACGAAGAACAACTTAAAAATAATACCAATGGATATCTAAAACACCGCATGGTAAACCAAGATATTCGCATGGATGAGTTGGTAGAAAAAGTAAGAATTAAACAACCTGGATTAATTGTAGTGGATAGAGCGGTTTATGGTAAAAACCAAAACTACCTAACACCAGAAAATAGAGTACCTGCCAAAGAATTACCCTATCCTTGGGAAAGCTGCATCATCTCTGGCGGCGGCTGGTCGCACACCCGCGATGCAAAATACATGAGTGGTAGAGAAGGCATTCAACTACTTGTTGATATTGTTGCTAAAGGTGGAAACCTATTGTTAAACATTGCCCCAACACCAGAAGGAGAATGGCAAGCAGGTGCATACAATTTGCTCCAAGAATATGGCGTTTGGATGAAAATAAATAGCGAAGCCATATACAATAGCAAACCTTTGGCACCCTATAAAGAGGGCAATATCTGCATGACCCAACAAACCAATGGTACAAAATATTTCCTATATTTATGCAAGGAAGGGGAAACTACAATACCTGCAGAAATTACCATCGAAAGCCATACACCAACTAAAGGTGCTAAGGTTGTTTTATTAGGTTCGAACCAAAACCTAAAATGGAGTAAAGTAAACAATGGCTTCAAAATCACCATCCCAGAAAATCTAAGAAAAAACCCACCTAACAATTACGTTTGGACTTTCAAAGTAAGCAACTAAATCCCACCAAAGACAAACAACTAAAGACCAAAAACCTTCTTCATCACCTGCCACTTCTCTCCCACTCCCGAGCCAGGAATGGCTTGCTGGTATTGCCACATCAACTCTTCCCACTCTTGTACTTTTGAGTTCAAAGCTTCATCTTTTGTCTTTTGTTCAAAGCTAAAATCATCATTGGTTTCTAATACCATAACCATACGATTGTGCACCCTAAATATTTCACAAGATAAAATACCACTAGCCATTATTTGTTCCAAAACCTCTGGCCAAACTGCTTCATGATACTTTTCATATTCTGCTATCAATTGAGCATCATTTTTTAAATCAAGTGCTAGGTAATGTTTTTGCATGGTTAGGTGAAAAGCTTCTAGCCACTAGCTTCTGGCAACTGGCTATTAATTCCTTTCAAATTTATAAAAAAATCTCAAACCAACCCCAACCTTCAGGTTGGGGTACTTCAAGCCTTCAGGTCGGGGTACTTCAAACCTTAAGTTTGGAGTACCTCCAGACTTCAATACCTCCTCCACCCGGTTAGCAATTCGACAGGCTCTGTGACCGGATGTTTTTAAAGGATTTTGCCAATGGCTTCCAGATGCATCGGGAGCTAGAAGCTAGCTGCTAATCTGAGCTTGTCGGAGGGAACGTCACCCTGAGCTTGTCGGAGGGCCAAACCAAGCAATAATACCAAAGCAAAAAGCTGGTACAACAAATGCAAACCTAATGGCACTCATGTCTGAAATAGCACCCATTGCAAGAGGCAGAAAAGCACCGCCTACTATTGTCATAACTAATAAAGAAGAGGCAAATCGGGCATCATCACCCAAATTTTGAATACCCAATGAAAAGATAGTAGGGAACATAATCGACATGAAAAAGAAAACCAACATCAGGGCGTAAACCGAAGTTATTCCTTGCCCCCATATAACCAAAAACAACAAAGCAATATTGCATAAACTATAAATGAACAACAATTTAGGTGCTGCTATAAATTGCATCAACCAACTGCCAATAAACCTACCTGCCATAAATAAAAATAATGCTCCAGATAAATATACTGCGGCTTCAGTTTGGTTCAAACTGGTATATTGAACAGTATACCTTATAAAAAAACTTCCCAAGCAAACCTGCGCACCAACATAAAAAAACTGCGCAATGAGTGCAGCCTTTAGCTGAGGATAAGCCAATAATCTCTTTAGGGAAAATCCTTGTAAACTATAGTTATTTCTAATGTCGGGTAAAGGCAAGCGCATAAAAAAAATCATCATAAATAGTACCAAACCTCCTATAAACAAATAGGGAATTTGAACTGATGCGGCTTCGAATTTCAATTGCGCTATAAGGAGAGATTCATCTAATCCTACAAGAGAATTTGAGTCATTAGGTCTATCATTTAAAATAAATTTACCTCCCAAAAATGCGGCAAGTGTAGCTCCCAACCCGTTAAACGATTGCGCAAAATTGAGTCGTTGCGATGCTGTTTTTGGATCACCCAAAATACTCACATAAGGATTGGCTGCAGTTTCTAAAAAGGTTAATCCAGATGCCACAATGAATAATGCCACTAAGAAAAAACCATAGGAAAGTGTTGCTGCTGCTGGGTAAAACAAGAATGCGCCAATTGCAAATAAGAACAAACCAAATACTATTGTCTTTTGATAACCCCATTTTTGTATCAAAAATCCTGCTGGTAAAGCCATTAAAAAATAGGCAATATAAAAAGATGAATCTACCAAAGCAGATTGCATATCGCTCAGCCTACATGCATGTTTTAAATGAGGGATAAGAATTGGATTTAGGTTATGTGCCAGAGCCCACAAAAAAAACAAACTAACTACTGCGTAAAAAGAAATGTTATAAGTTATTGCTTTCATTGAGTTATTTTCCTCCTTATTTTAACTTGAATGGCTCTAGGAATTATCTCTTCTGATACCAATATCAAATAGCCGCCACCCCCTGCTCCACTTACCTTCCAGCCCAATGCAAGGTCTTTATATTTTGCAATCATTTCATAAATTGCCTCATCAGCCATCTCAGGAAACATCTTAACTTGCGCCTCAAATGAACGTGTAAACGCCATGCCAAAGGCAGGCAAATCTTTGTGTAAAATTGCCTCCCAGCATTCCTCCGTTGCTTTAGCTAATGCTTGCGCTCCTTGCTTGTCAATATTGGTTCGAGCCAAAACATCATAACCATTCTTGCGCGGACCTAAGCTCACTAAATACAAATGCTTTTCAATAAAATGAATGACTCCCTCATCGTGAACCGAATCAATGGTTTTGGGCCAATATGTCCCTTCATAATTGCTTTTATTTAAACCCGAAAACACAATACCAATGGCATCTTGCGAGCCAGCCACTTCCGATTTCCCTGGTGGATTTTCATAAGCAAATAATAGTTTAGCAAGCTGTTCTTCCTTACCCTCAGGCAATTGATTTTTCCATAAATCGGTTGCTATTTTTCTTGTGCTGCTAGCCATGCCACTGCGTTCATTAAAATCGTGTTCAGGCTCTATACTAATGGTTATAACGGAACCCTTGGCATGCATCGAAACAAAGGGTTGATCTAACCAACCTCCAGCTATATCTATTCTAAAAGGAATATTATTTATTTTACGTAATTCTGTAGTTGAACGAGTGGGCAAACCAGCATGAGGCTCCCTTTCTAAAACTATTAATTCAATGCCATTGGCTATACAAATCTGCTCTTTTTCTTTACTAAACCCATCTTTGTTTACCACAAAAATATCCGGTTTGATCCAATCCAATTCTGGCAAAAAATCAAGGTAGCCACTACCAGAACTTACACAAACTTCATGCACATCTCGCAAGGCTTCAAGCATGAACTTGCGCTCATTTTCAGTATTTACAGGGTAACGTTTCTTTAACTCATAAACAGTTTGGTCTGAACCAATACAAACACATACATCACCATATGATGCGGCACTTTTAATAAAAGCAATGTGCCCACTGTGCAGCATATCAAAGCAACCGCTTACTAAAACCTTTTTGTTCATTTACATTTCTAACTAAAGCATGCAAAATAAACAATTACATGATTTTAATATCCTATTGATGCACAATTTTAATAAACCTGGAATTTTGACCTAAATCATATAGTCCTAAAACATAACTACCTGCCAGAATATGCGACATATCCAAGTTATTCTCACCCCTAACTAATTTGCCCTCTTGGATCAAATGACCTTGAATAGTAAAAATTTTAAATTGTTGGTACGAACCAACATTGTTAATGTTTAAGTTTTCATTAAATGGATTTGGAAAAACACTGGATGTTTCAACAATCTCATTAAGACCATTGGCTTGTGTTTTATTTACAAGTACCGTTACAATAGTGCATGTGGTATCAAAAATGGCATAACTAACCAAACCTTTGGTAATATCATCATACCCATCAAAAATCTTATCCTCAATTAATTTGGTATCCGAGGTACAAAAACAATTGGTAGGAATAAACATGTTTAAATCTGTTTGGTTGTCTATATTGTATAGAGTATTATAACATATTTTATTATTTTCTACAATAGGTTTCGGCTGCCCTACACTTATTGCACCCAAAGCTATTCCTGTTTCATTATCTAAAATATTACATCGCATCACAGATGTTGAAAAACCTACAAGTAGTGCTTTTTTGTTATTGCTAAAATTAGAATTTCTAACAACCATGTCAGAAGTATTGATTAAACCTTCATCATTTCCGATAAATAAGCAAGAATCTAACAAACCATTATTGGCGTTGTCCAAAGCAATTATATTATTTTCAAACAGGGTGTTTTTAATGGAAACACCATTAACCGCGCCAGAGTTAAATCTTATTCCTAAATCGTTGTTTTTGACTGTACAATTATTCATTTTAAAGCTACTTGCGTAAATACCAAGCGAAGCCATATTGCTATCAAAAATACAATTCTCAAATTCAAAATTTGACCAACCATAAACAGCGCTTCTGTTGGCAAAAAAAATACAATTTTCTGCAAATAAATCTCTTCCAACCAACACCGCATAAGCATTGTATTTGAATGTTGATTCATGTAATTTAATTACATTAGGAATATTACTATCATAACTAACCGACTTATACGAATTTGAAATACTCACATAATCATAATTGATCTCCCCACCTTGAGAATTTTTCACTATGATACCTTTCCAAGTTCCAACTGAATTTGTAGCAAATTGAGCTCTAAAGGTTATTTTAGCAGTTGGTGTACCAACCATATTAATGGTTCCCCTTGTTTCAAGGTAATATTCTTTGTCTATTATTGGATTCTCTTTAACCCTAACCTCAACTCCTGGCTCAATGGTTAATGTTACACCTGGAAAGACCACTACATTACCTGTCATTAAATACGGACTATTTGCCAAAGTCCACGAGGTGTTAGAGAATATTCCACCACTAACTTGGGTTTGTGAGAATACTTTTTGAAATAAAAAAAGCATACTTGTAAATGCCAACAATAACTTTGTTTTCATAGAAGTAAATAAAAACTTTTAACACCAAAAAGAAAAATAAGTTTTGTAATATTTAATGTTTAAATGAAATTCCCAAAATTGTTTACAAAGAATTAGTTCGATAAAATTTTAAATACATTCACTACATGAGAAAAATATCCTTATTGCTATTCCTATTTGGTTCAATACAATTGAATGCCCAAAGTGATAGCAGCAAAATGCAATGGTTCTCCGATGCCAAATTGGGCATTTTTATACATTGGGGAATTTATGCAGTAAACGGTACAAGCGAATCATGGGCATTTTTTAATAGAGAAGTTACATACCCAGATTACATGAAGCAAATTGAAGGATTCAAAGCAGAAAACTACAAGCCTCAACAATGGGCAGATTTGATAAGTGAATCGGGAGCAAAGTACGCTGTAATCACCTCAAAACACCACGATGGCATTGCACTTTGGAATACCAACATGAATGACCTTAGCATTCCTAAAAAGGCTCCAGTTAAACGCGATGTGTTGAGTCCTTTTGTGAATGCTCTGCGAAAAAACAATATAAAAGTAGGAATATATTATTCTCTCATTGATTGGTCACATCCAGATTACCCTGGCTTTAGAGGCGATTCAAATCGCTATGCAATTAAAAATGATACCTTGCGCTGGAATAGGTTCAGACATTTTTACCAAGGACAATTAGATGAAATTACCAAAACCTACAACCCAGACCTATATTGGTTTGATGGCGATTGGGAGCACAGTGCCGACGAATGGCAATCTTTATTGGTGAGGCAAAAACTATTAGCTAATAACCCCAAAGCAATTATCAATGGGAGATTGCAAGGCTTAGGTGATTATGATACGCCTGAACAAAATTTCCCGGTTACAAAACCCAGCAATAGAGATTGGGAATTGTGTTTAACCAGCAATGATAACTGGGGATATAGGCCGTCTGATAAGCATTATAAAACACCTTATCAAATCATAAGCATATTTAGCGATTGCATTGGAATGGGTGGTAATTTATTATTGGATATAGGTCCAAAAGCCGATGGAACCATTCCTGATGAACAAGTATATTTACTCAAAGAACTTGGCAAATGGACCAAACAGCACGATGAAGCAATATTTGGCAGCATTGGAGGAATGCCCCCCGGACATTTTTATGGCTCATCCACCCTTTCCAAAGATTCTACAATACTATACTTATTTGTAAACACTACGGGTGCCAAAAATGTGGTGATTAAGGGCTTAAACAATAAAATAATTAGTGCACAAGTTTTGGGTAAAGGCACAACCATTACTCCAAATATAGTTGGAAAAATATCATGGAGTCCAGTACCAGGTTTAGTGCACTTAGAAATACCCAATGAAGCACAAAACGAATACATAACGGTTATTAAACTTACCCTTGATAAGCCACTCAAATTGTATAACGGAAAAGGTGGCTTCAATTAATA
>Ga0209550_10000887_pt1 | contig 28704 bp, 31 predicted proteins | sample LauGreSuBDMM15SN_2_FD_187567 | JGI IMG/M metagenome (GOLD analysis project Ga0209550, IMG submission 187567) | Freshwater lake microbial communities from Lake Michigan, USA - Su13.BD.MM15.SN (SPAdes) (version 5) | ecosystem: Environmental > Aquatic > Freshwater > Lake | place: Lake Michigan... | reverse complement strand
ACGGCAACGGATGTTGCGCTGCGGGCAGAAAACTTCACTTGTTTCATCTGAAAACTCCAAAAAGTATTTGAAAAGGGATACGTGCTCGGATTATTCTTGGTTTTGCATGTTTCAATTCCATGACAGCGTTGTATTTCCCCCACCAATTAATTGCAATTTTTAGTTTTTAAGTACTCATATGCCCATTGTTGACCGCTTTATTTCTTTGTTAGACCAAAGCCTGCGCACTGTTTTTGCGCACCACCATGCTGCGCGGCCTGACCCTGCACAGGGCATCAGCACACTGACGCTGACCGATGCCGAGCGTGCCAAGTCCGGCGCTTTGATGCGGGTTAACCATGTGGGTGAGGTGTGCGCCCAAGCGCTGTATGCGGCTCAGGCCTTGGCCACGCGCAACCCGCAGTTACGCGAACAATTTGTTCAAGCCAGCGCTGAAGAAACCGACCATTTGGCGTGGACCGAAGCACGCTTGGCTGACCTGGGCGCACGCCCCAGTTTGCTCAACCCGCTTTGGTACGCGGGTGCTTTTGCCATCGGCTATGCCGCAGGCAAGCTGGGCGGCGACGGCATGAGCTTGGGGTTTGTGGTGGAAACTGAACACCAAGTGGGTGCGCATTTGGGCGAGCATTTAGAGCGTTTGCCTCCCGCCGACTTGGCCTCCCGTGCGGTGGTGGCGCAAATGCAGGCCGATGAAGCGCAACACGCGGCTGATGCGCAAAAAGCCGGTGCTATTGCCTTGCCTCAACCTGTGCGCGAGGCCATGCGCTTGGCTGCCAAGGTCATGACGAGCGTGGCGCACAGGGTTTAAGTTTTAAACCTCTATCACCTCAAACCCTGTGGTGATTTCAGCGGTTTTGCCCAGCATGATGCTGGCCGAGCAGTATTTATCGTGGCTCATTTTGATGGCGCGTTCCACCACCTCAGGGGGCAGACCTTTCCCTCTTACCGTGAAATGCATGTGGATGCGGGTGAACACCTTGGGGTCGGTGTCGGCGCGTTCGCTGGTCAGCTTCACGGTGCAGCCCTGTATGGCATGACGCCCACGCTTCAAAATCAGCACCACGTCATAAGCTGTGCAGCCACCCGCTCCCGCCAACATCAGCTCCATCGGCCTTGCGGCAAGGTTCTGGCCACTTTGATCGGGCTTGGCGGGGTCCGGCGCCCCATCCATGGCCACCACATGGCCGCTGCCGGTCTCAGCGACAAAACCCATGGCTGAGCGACTGCCGCTTGCGCCTGTCCAACTGACTGTGCATTCCATCTCTTTTCCCTTTTTTCCATATTGTGTATGAAGCAATAAATATTGCAGCGCAGCAAATCATCGGCTATATTGGAGGCACGCTTAGCTTCTAGGCACTTTTTGTCTCCTCCACCCTCTGAAAAGGTGGATTTACAGCCCCGCCTCCGCAAGGAGCGGGGCTTTTTTTGAGCCTGCTGTCAACTGCGGGACAATACCTTATGCCTTCAACCAAAACCAGCACCCCTAAGCGCCCCGCCGTCACCAAGCCTGCACGTGTGCGCCGCCTGACGCCTGCCGACTATCTGAAAAAAATCCTGACAGCGCGTGTGTACGACGTGGCCCACGAGTCTGCACTGGACGCCGCGCCCATCCTCAGCAAGCGCCTGCACAACCATGTGCTGCTTAAACGCGAAGACCAGCAACCGGTGTTCAGCTTTAAGTTGCGCGGCGCCTACAACAAAATGGTGCAACTCAGCCCCGCTAAGCTCGCCAAAGGCGTGGTGTGTGCGTCTGCCGGCAACCATGCCCAAGGCGTTGCTTTGGGCGCGAAAAAGCTCGGTACCCGCGCGGTCATCGTCATGCCAGTCACCACGCCAGCCTTGAAGGTGGATGCGGTGAAAGCGCTGGGCGGCGAGGTGCTGCTGCACGGCGACAGTTACACCGACGCCTACGACCACGCGGTGAAGTTGTGTGCCAAACAAGGCTTGACATTTATTCACCCGTTTGACGACCCCGAAGTGATTGCAGGACAGGGCACCATCGCCATGGAGTTGCTGCGCCAGCACCAAGGCCCTTTGGACGCGGTGTTTGTCGCCATTGGCGGCGGCGGCCTGATATCAGGTGTAGCCAATTACATCAAGGCAGTGCGCCCCGAGGTGAGGGTGATTGGGGTGCAAATGGATGATTCCTCTGCCATGCTGCAGTCGGTGACAGCAGGTAAACGCGTCACCTTGAACGATGTGGGTTTGTTTGCTGACGGAACAGCTGTGAAATTGGTGGGCGAGGAAACATTCCGCGTCGCGCGGCATTTGGTGGACGACTACATCAGCGTTGACACCGATGCGGTGTGTGCCGCTATCAAAGATGTGTTTGTCGATACACGCAGCATCGTCGAACCCTCTGGGGCTATGGCGGTGGCAGCCATCAAAAAATATGTGGCGCAAAACAAAACCCGCGGCCAAACCTATGCCGCCATTCTGTGTGGCGCAAACATGAATTTCGACCGCCTGCGCTTTGTTGCTGAACGCGCCGAGGTGGGAGAAGAGCGTGAAGCACTGCTGGCGGTCACCATCCCCGAAGAGCGCGGCAGTTTCAAGCGGTTTTGCGCTTTGCTGGGCGACTTGCCCTCCTTTGGAGGCGGCAAATCGCCGCGCTCAATTACTGAGTTCAACTACCGCATCAGCGACGCGGCCAAGGCCCATGTGTTTGTGGGCCTGACCACCGGCAGCATGGGCGAGAGCACCAAAATTGCCGCACATTTAAGCCGCCATGGTTTTGAGTCACTTGACCTCACGCACGACGATTTGGCCAAAGAACACATACGCCATATGGTGGGGGGGCGCTCTGCCTTGGCGCAAGAAGAGCGTTTGTTAAGGTTTGTGTTTCCCGAGCGCCCAGGCGCCTTGATGAAGTTTTTGTCTGCCATGCGCCCAGGCTGGAACATCAGTCTGTTTCATTACCGCAACCAAGGCGCAGACTACGGCCGCATCTTGGTGGGTCTGCAAGTGCCTGCCAAAGACCAAGCCAGTTTCGAAAAATTCTTAGACGGCTTGGGCTATCCCTATGTGGACGAGAGCGCCAACCCTGTATACAAACTGTTTTTGCAGCAGTGATGGAATTTAAAGTCCAAAGACTTAGACAACCGCCAGCTTTAGCTTAAGTGAAAGTCATCAAACCCGCGGCCCACAAGGCTGCGGGGGATTTCATGGGCGCTTGGGTAGCTCTAAGGTGCTCAAGGTGGGCGATTTCAGGGCCGATCCCAACAGCGCTTGGGTTGATGTGACCGACTGCAGCACCAAGCCCGTGCTGACCGTGGCACCCACATGAAAGGGCTTGGCGGGTTGGCCGTCCAAGCTGATGATGGCAATCGCATTGGCTTTGCCCGCCATGGCCACACCCAACAAACTCATGCCCACTGCGGTGGGTGCGGCAGCCACAGGCGATGACGCAGGCGCTGCACTGCTGGAACCCAAGACATTGGCGATATCAGCCGCCTGAAGAACCGGCATGGGGGTTACCTCAACGCTTGCCAAACTGACCGCCAAAGGTTGGCTGTCACTTGGCCACAGCGCCAATCCCCACGCCGCGGCGGTCAAGCCCAAGACCGCCCACACTGCAGTGGTGACCAAGGCAGGCAGCCATGCTTTGCCAACGGTTGAGGACTTGGGAGCTCGGGTTCTTAACATTGGCGCATTATCATGTAACTCTGTTGTTTTTGAAGAAAATCTTGTCATGACTGCCCCTCACCGTTGTCGTCGCCCCCGTGGCTTTACCTTGATCGAGCTCATGGTGGTGCTGGTCATCATTGGTGTCTTGGCCGCTTTGATCGTGCCCAATGTTCTCAACCGCGCCGACGATGCCCGTGTCACTGCAGCCCGCACCGACATCAGCAACCTGATGCAAGCTTTGAAGCTTTTCCGCTTGGACAACCAACGGTTTCCCTCTGCCGAGCAAGGCCTGAGCGCCTTGGTGACCAAGCCCAGTGCAGGCCCCGAGCCCATCAACTGGAAGCCTTACCTTGACAAACTGCCCAACGACCCTTGGGGCCACCCATACCAATACCTCAACCCCGGCATCAAGGGCGAGGTAGATGTGTTGTCGTTTGGCGCCGATAGACAAAGCGGCGGCGAAAGCAAAAACGCCGATATCGGCAGTTGGCAGTAAACAAACATTTACCAATGTCAAGCCAATGCACGGGCTTTACCTTGCTGGAGTTGTTGCTGGTGCTGGCGATCATTGCCATTGGCAGTACAGCGGTCACCCTGAGCTTGCGCGACAGCCCTCAAACCAGTTTGCAGATGGAGGCCGAGCGCTTGATCGCCGTACTTGAAGCCAGCCGCGCCGATGCCCGTGCGAGCAACACCACGCTGCGCTGGCACGCAGACGACAAGGGCTTTGAAGTGCAAACTCTGCCCGCTTCAGGTACCGCATCTCATGCCATGGCTTGGCAATTTAAAGGCACTCAAGCCACGCCGACAGATGTTCTGATCAGCGCAGAACCCATACAAGCCCGCACGACAGTGACTTTGCGCCATGGCAGTGGTGCAAGCCTCAAAATTGGCACCGAGGGTGCAGCGGCTTTCAAGGTGATGCCATGAAACGCGGCTTTACCTTGATTGAAGTTCTAGTGGCCTTGGCCATCGTCGCGGTCAGCGTAATGGCTGGCATACGTGCTGCAGGCAGCATGACGCGTAATGCCGATCGGCAATGGCAGGTTTTGCTCGCTCAAGTGTGTGCCGACAACGCCTTGTACCGACTGCGACTGGGCAGCACCTTGCCCAATGTGGGCGAGAGTCGCGTCACCTGCCCACAAGCCGAACTGGCGCTGGATGTGGTGCTGACGGTACAGACCACGCCCAACCCTTCGTTCAGAAGGGTAGATGCGCAAGTGTTCCTTCAAAGCATGCCCTTGCTGCGGGTGAGTACCGTGTTGGGGCGCTACTGAGATGCGACGCCATGTGGGCTTTACCTTGATTGAGGTACTGGTGGCACTGGGCCTGATGGCTTTGTTGGGTCTGCTGAGTTGGCGCGGCTTGGACACCTTGTTGCGCACCCGCGAGGCGACGCAATTGCGTACAGACCAAGTGGCTTTGGTACAGGTTAGTTTGGGCCAATGGCGGGCAGACTTGAACTCGCAAATGGCTTTGCCCGGCCTGCTGGGCGACAACAGCCTGATGTGGAACGGTAGCCTGCTGCGCATCCTGCGGCGCAGCACCACACCCATGGCCGATGGTGGCGATGCCGGAATGCAAGTGGTGGCATGGACGTTGCGCGAGGGGTTTTGGCGGCGCTGGCAGTCGCCACAGATACGCAGTCGTGCAGAACTTGAACAAGCATGGTCGATGGCAGCACTTTGGGGACAAAACCCCAGCACCGAAATGCTGCAACAAGAAGTCAAACTCATGCCCTTGACGGGTTGGCAATTGTTTTACTTTCGTGACAAGGCTTGGACCAACCCTCTGAGCAGCTCGGGGGCTGGCACGGCAGACAACCTGCTGAAAAGTCCAGACGCGGTCCAACTGCTATTGCAACTGAACACCAAAGACAAGCTGATGTTGGACTGGGTTCGCCCCGCCTTTAACCCCAACCGCCCATGAAGCCTCGTCACCATGCGCATCAACACACTGGGGCCGCCTTGCTCATGGCCATGCTAAGCGTAGCGCTTCTAACAATCTTAGCGTCGGCCGCGCTTTGGCAGCAGTGGCGAACTTTGTCGGTAGAGAGTGCCGAGCGCGATGCACAGCAAACCGCTTGGTTGTTGCGCAGCGCCCAAGACTGGGCCTTGGTGGTGTTGCGAGAAGATGGCCGCTCGGACAGCATTGACCATCTGGCCGAGCCGTGGGCAGTACCGTTAAGCGAAGCCCGTTTGTCTGCATTTTTGGCGGCGTCCAGTGACGGGTCTGTTAACGACAGCGAAAGCTTGACGCAGCAGGTATTTTTGTCGGGGCGCATCACCGACATGCAGTCGCGGCTGAATGTGACCAACCTGCTCGACGGCAACCAACTGAATGAGCGCAGCCTGCAAGCCTTTGCCCGCTTGTACAGTGCCTTGGGCTTGCCCGAGAGGGAGTTGCAACAATGGACAGCGGTCTTGCTGACTTCGGTGAAAACCCCGCCCGCTGCTGATGCCCCTTTGACACCGCAACGCTTTGAGCAACTGCGATGGCTGGGTTTGAGCGCCAAAAGCTTGGCTCGCTTGGCACCGCATATGACAGTGCTGCCGGTACGCACATTGGTCAACCTCAATACTGCGAGTACTGAGGTGTTGTATGCCAGCGTGCCGGGTTTGGAGCTAGGTCAAGCCAGACAATGGATACAAGAACGTGCCAGCAAACCGTTTGACAATTTAGAGGATATCCGCAAACGAATGGGCAAGTCGCCGCAGACTATCAACGATGCACAGCACTCAGTGAACACACGTTTTTTTGAGGTAACGGGGCAGTTGCGTACGGGTCAGGTCTACCAGTTGCAAAAATCGCTGCTTCAGCGTGACAGCACAGACATTCAAACACTTTGGCGCGAACAACGTGGTTTGCGCTCCGAGCCAGGGTGCCTCTCTACAATCCCACCTCCATGTTGATTGTTCACCTCAATCCCCAAACCACGCCGCTGTATGACTATGTCAGCAGCGTCGATGGGAGAAACATCGCCCGCAGTGGTCAAGCCGTAGCCAAAGATTTGCCTCGCTTGGGCGGTGAGGTGGTAGCGGTAGTACCCTGGCAGGTATTGGCTTGGCATTTGGTCACCTTACCCCCTGGTGTGGGTGGACGGCTTAACGCGGTGCTGGGCAGTTTGTTGGAAGAACATTGTTTGAAAGACCCCAGCGAGTTGCATTGGGTGTTGTCACCCCACGCCACTTCCCTGTTGCGACAAGGCGGACCAGCCATGGTGGCTGCTTGCGCCAAAGACTGGTTGCGACAGGCCTTAGCGCCGCTGTTGGCAGCGGGCCTGCGTATCCAACGCTTGGTGCCCGAGGTCTGCCCTTCACTTACGCCTGACGCAGCTCAGTTGTACCTGCTGGATGATGGGGCGAGGGTACAGGCACTCCTGTGCCGCCATGACAGTGTGTGGCGTTTGCCCCAACCCTCAAGCGCATTAGCAGCCTGGGAGCCAATTCCCAACAAAACCCTTTGGTGCGAGCCAACGGTCGCAGATACCGCACAACGGATGAGCGATAGCATGGTGCTGCTGCAAACGCCTCAACAACGCTGGCTGCAAGCAGCCGGCAATGGCTGGAACTTGGCGCAAGGCGAATGGGCGCAAAACAGCGGTTTGCGTGGTTGGCGTTGGGTCCAGTCCGCGTGGCGCAGTGTCCGCTTCGATCATGCTTGGCAAGCCAGTCGCCGTGGCTTGGCGTTCTTGCTGCTGGTCAACCTCTTGGGCCTGAACCTCTGGGCATGGCAGGTACAAGCGCAGGTCAGCGCACAACGCGACAGCGTGAATGCGCTGTTGATCAATACCTTCCCGCAAGTGAAAGTGGTGATTGACGCGCCCATCCAAATGCGCCGCGAAGTGGAAGCTCTGCAAAAAAACAGCGCCCAACCCCAAGACGCTGATGTGGATGTGATGCTGCAAGTTCTCTCCACCTCTTGGCCCTCAGGCGCAGTGCCCACCCAAATTGAATACCGAGGTGGCACTCTGCGCTTGGGTGGCTTGAAGGCCGAGGCCTTGGAAGCCTTGCGCCAAGCCCATAGCCAAAGTAACCGCTACCTATTTACAGTGCAAGGCAGCCAAGCAGTGCTGCAAGCCAAGTGAGCACCATGAAATTTGCACAACTCAGCCCCCGTGAACAAACTGGTATCCGCTGGGCCTTGGTGGTGTTGGGCGGCGCAGCTTTATGGTTTGTTGCCATCGCACCAGCTTTGCAAGTATGGCAAAAAAGCCAAAGCCAACTCAGCGTTTTGGCACATCAACACGCCGACATGCTGGCCTTGCAAGCACAGGCCAAAAAATTGCAAAACCGCAACGTACTGAGCACAGAGGCTTCCGCCCAATTACTGCAAAGTCTGTGCGCCAATTTAGGCGAAAAAGTGAAATGCAACCGCCAAGCCCAGCGCATGACAGTTGATGTCAAAGGCGTCAGCCCCCAAACACTGGCTAAGGCTTGGTCGCAAGCACGCAGCCAAGCGCAGGCGGTGTTGCTCGAAACCAACTTGCAACGCCAAGGTGATGCATGGGACGGTCAATGGATTTGGACTCTGCCTGAGGGCAAACCATGAAACAAGGAACTTGGGCAGCGATGGGTATGTTGGTGGGCACTTTGTCTGGCTTGGTCTGGCAAGCGCCCGCAAGCTGGCTGGCAGGCGGTATTCGAGCCTTGAGCCAAGAGCGGGTGCAACTGCGCCAGCCCCAAGGTACGGTTTGGCACGGCAGCGCCCAATGGGTGCTGTCCAGTGGCGCGGGCGGCCAAGATGCGTTGGCCTTGCCGCAACGCTTGACATGGCGCCTTCAACCCCAAACCGATGCCAGTCTGCGCTTGGAACTTGAGCTTCCCTGTTGCACACCCGAACCTTTGCGCCTGTGGTTTCGCCCCACATGGACAGGAGTGACGCTGGAGTTTGGCGATGGCAGCAGCCAGTGGCCACTGGCGTGGTTGGGGGGCTTGGGTGCGCCTTGGAACACCTTGGGGTTAGAGGGGCAAGCCCGCTTAAAGATACAGTCCCTGCGGCTGCAGTGGCAGTCAGGGACTTGGCAACTTCAGGGTCAGGCGCAACTGCAACTGCAGTCTGTCGCTTCTCGTTTGTCGACCTTGCGCCCCTTGGGTGACTATGCCTTGGACCTGCAAGGCGGCACGTCAGCGCGTGTTCAACTCCGCACCTTGGGCGGCGAGCTGCGCTTGAGCGGTAATGGCGAATGGCGCTCCAATGGTTTGCATTTTGAAGGACAGGGCCAAGCAAGCACTGGTAGCGAGGCGGCACTGGCCAATTTGCTCGGTGTGCTGGGCCAACGGCAAGGAAACACAACGGTATTGCGATGGGGATGATCATGTTGAAGTTCAAACGACACGCACTGAGCCTGCTAGCTCTTAGCGTCTTTCTGGCAACCACGCCCAATCTGATGGCGCAAAACAACCGTGCGGGTGCGCCCATCACGCTGAACTTTGTCAATGCCGATATCGAATCGGTGGCACGGGCTTTGGCCTCTCTCACCAAACGCAGCTTGGTGGTAGACCCTCGCGTCAAAGGCACCATCAACCTGTCCACCGACAAACCCGTCGCTCCCGATGTGGCGTGGAACCAGTTTTTGGCGGTGCTGCGCTTGCAAGGCTTTGCGATGATCGAAACGCAAGGGCTGTACAAAATCCTGCCAGAGGCCGAGGCCAAGTTGCAAGGCGGAATGGTAGCGGTGGTGCCGGCGGGTACTGCGCCCAACAACGCCCAAGTGATGACGCAAATTTTCAAGCTCACGCATGAAAACGCCAACAATTTGGTAGCGGTGCTGCGCCCCCTCATCAGCCCGAACAACACCATCAATGTCACACCAGGCTCGAATGCCTTGGTCATCACCGACTACGCCGACAACTTGCAGCGCTTGGGGCGCATCATTGCTTCGCTGGATGTGGCAAACGCCACCGATGTCGAAGTGATTCCCCTGCAACACGCGATAGCCAACGACATGGCGGCACTTCTCACGCGCTTGATCGAGAACAGCGCGTCAGGCGCCGCACCCGCGGCTCAAGGCCAAACCGACACCGGCTACAAAACCACCATCTTGGCCGAGACCCGCAGTAACGCCATCATCGTGCGCTCAGCCAACCCCGCCAAACAAGCGCAAATCCGCAGTTTGGTGGAAAAGCTCGATCGCCCTGGCAGTGAACATGCCAGCGGCAATATTCATGTGGTGTATTTGAAAAATGCGGATGCCACCAAACTTGCCAACACCTTGCGCGCAGCCGTGGCAGGACCGGGAGTTGGAGCAGGTACAAGTTCGGCCCCTGCACCAACAGCTGGCACCACGGCGGGCGGCACTGCAACCCTGAACCTGCCCACCACAGGCGGGCAAATCCAAGCCGATACTGCGACCAATTCGCTCATCATCACAGCCCCCGAACCACAGTACCGCCAGTTGCGGGCTGTCATTGACTCGCTGGACCAACGCCGCGCCCAAGTGATGGTGGAAAGTCTGATTGTGGAAGTCGACTCGGCCAAAGAATCGCAGTTTGGTATTCAGTGGCAAAACTTGGTGGGCGGCGCCAACAGCACCGTGGGTATCTTGGGCACCAATTTCGCCACCACCAATTTGCTCAACCTCGCCATCAACGGCGCCGACGGTAAGGTGCTGCCTGGCCAAGGACTCAATGTAGGCACGGCGCGCAATGTCAACGGCAAATACATCATGACGTCGCTGGCGAATTTTTTGCAAACCAATGGGGGCAGCAATATCTTGTCGCGTCCCTCCTTGCTGACTTTAGACAATGAAGAGGCCAAAATCGTCGTAGGTCAAAACGTGCCTTTTGTTACAGGCCAATACACGAACAACAACAGCAGCAACGGCGCGGTCAACCCCTTCCAAACGGTGGAACGCAAAGACGTGGGCCTGACCCTTAAGGTCAAGCCACAAATCAGCGACACCGGTATGGTCAAGCTCACCATATTTCAAGAAGTCTCTAGCGTAGACACCTCGAAAAAACTTACAGACGGCTTGATCACCAACAAGCGCTCCATCGAGTCCAATATCTTGGTCGAGGACGGCACGGTGGTGGTGCTTGGCGGTTTGCTTTCTGACAGCTACCAGGACAGTCGCCAACAAGTGCCTGGCTTGGGCGACATCCCCTTCTTTGGCGCTTTGTTTCGCAACGAAACCCGCAGCCGCAGCAAAACCAATTTGATGGTGTTTTTGCGTCCCGTTGTGGTTCGCGACGATACCAGCGCCGAGGTGCTCTCCAATGGTCGTTACCAATTCATGCAGGGCCTGCAAAAAGAAGCCGGCAAAGAACCCACCAGCGTGCTACCCATACCCAACGACCTGACCCTGCCGCCCTTGCCTGCCCCTGCGGGCGCTCCCGTCACACCTTCGCAGCCCTGAAGCCCCATGCGCCACCCCCTGCCCTACGCTTTCGCCCGAACGCACCAGTTGCTGTTGGAGGACGACGGGCGCACGCTAACGCTGTGGCACCGCCCGCAGCCGCCTGCAGGCGCGTGGAGCGAGATCTTGCGTATGTACGCGGTTGACAACTTTCAGGAAATCGACGCCCAAAGCATGGCTCAGCGCATCAGCGTCAGTTATGCGGGTGCAGAGTCGAGTGCCGCCATGGTGATGAGCGAGGTCGAGGGAGAAGCTGATTTAGCCCGAATGATGCAAGAGTTGCCTGCGGTAGAAGACTTGCTCGAGGCTTCGGCAGACGCACCCATCATCCGCATGTTGAACGCCTTACTGATGCAAGCTGCGCGGGACGGTGCCAGCGATATCCACATTGAGCCCTATGAGCGCCACTCCAGTGTACGTTTTCGCATCGACGGTACCCTGCGCGAAGTGGTGCAACCCAACCGCGCTTTGCATGCCGCCTTGATTTCGCGATTGAAGATCATGGCCGATTTGGACATCGCCGAAAAACGCTTGCCGCAAGACGGTCGCATTTCTTTGCGCCTGGGCCAACGCGCCATCGATGTGCGTGTCTCTACCTTGCCAGGTGCTCACGGCGAACGAGCGGTGCTTCGCTTGCTGGACAAATCGCTAAGCCGCTTGACGCTGGCCTCGGTGGGAATGAAAGGGGCAACCTTGCAACGCTTAGAGCAACTCATCGCTCAGCCGCATGGCATTGTGCTGGTGACTGGCCCCACAGGGTCGGGTAAAACCACCACCTTGTACGCAGCCTTGCAGCAACTTGACGCAGCACACTTCAACATCATGACGGTGGAGGACCCCATCGAGTACGAGTTAAGTGGCATCGGTCAAACACAGGTCAATGCAAAGATCGATCTCGACTTTGCCAAGGCCTTGCGTGCCATCTTGCGCCAAGACCCCGACATCATCATGATTGGCGAAATCCGCGACAAAGAAACCGCGCAAATCGCCATTCAAGCATCTCTCACCGGCCATTTGGTGTTGGCCACCTTGCATACCAACGACGCGGTCAGCGCCGTCACACGCTTGACCGATATGGGCGTGGAGCCGTTTTTGCTCAGTTCGTCCTTGCTGGGCGTGTTGGCGCAACGCTTGGTCCGCAAAATTTGCACCGCTTGCCAAGGCCGCGGCTGTACCGACTGCGGCCACACCGGCTACCAAGGACGTACCGGTATTTTTGAGTTGCTCAGCGTCGACGACACTTTGCGCGAACGCATCCACAGCCGTGCCGCAGAATCCGAGTTGTTATCCGCCGCTAAGCGTCAGGGTATGACCTCGATGCGTGAAGACGGCGAGCACTTGGTCGCCCAAGGCATCACCTCAGCACAAGAACTTTTGCGGGTCACCCGCGATTAAGCAGCGATGCCCGCCTATACCTATGAAGCCCTTACCGAACTAGGCGCCACCGAGCGCGGCGTGGTCGAGGCCGACTCGGAGCGGGCAGCCCGCACTCAGTTGCGTGGACAGTCGCTGATTCCTTTGAAGGTCGAGGTGGTGGCGCAAGACAAGCAGCGCGTGAATGGTGATGTGGTGCTGTGGTCAGCACGAACCTTTAGTCGCACCGATGTGGTCGTGTGGACCCGTCAACTCGCCAGCTTGGTGGGCGCAGGTTTGCCTTTGGAGCGCGTATTGAGCGCTTTGAGTGAAGAAGCTGCCACCCCCGGGCAGCGCGACTTGGTAGCGCAGATTCGCGCCGAGGTCAACGCAGGTGCACCACTGGCGCAAGCCCTTGCGCAACACCCCCGCGAATTTGACAGCCTGTACACCGCTGTGATTGAAGCCGGTGAGCAAAGCGGGCGCTTAAGCCAAGTACTTTTGCAACTGGCCCTTGACCTTGAGAGCGCCCATGCCATGCGAAATAAGCTGCTGGCCGCCTCTCTCTACCCTGCCATCGTCAGCGGCGTGGCCTTGCTGATCGTTTTGTTTTTATTGGCCTATGTGGTGCCGCAAGTCGCCCAAGTCTTCACCAGCACACAGCGCAGCTTGCCCGCGCTGACAGTGGCCATGTTGTTCATCAGTGAGGTGGTTCAGGCCACGTGGTTGCTGGCTTTGGTACTGCTCATCACTGGATCAGTCACGCTCAATATCCTGCTACGGCAAAGCGCTTTTCGGCTGGCTTTTGACCAAGCATGGCTCAAACTGCCCTTACTGGGTCGACTCAGTTTGGGCTACAACGCCGCGCGTTTTGCCAGCACCTTGGCGCTGTTGGTGGGGGCTGGTGTACCGATTTTGAAAGCTTTGCAAACCGCTGCCCAGACACTTTCGAACATGTCGCTGCGTGAGCATGCAATGCAAGCGATTGAGCTTGTGCGCGAGGGAGCACCGCTTGCCAGTGCATTGGCGCAAAACAAACGCCTGCCTGGGGTGTTATCGATGTTTGCCCGCTTGGGCGAGCAAACCGGACAGCTGCCGCAAATGCTGTCTCATGCCGCCGAGCACTTGGGCGAAGAGGTGCAACGTCGCGCCATGCAACTGGCTACATTGCTTGAACCCTTGCTGATTGTGACCATGGGCTTGGTGGTCATGTTGATTGTGCTGGCGGTCATGCTGCCCATCATCGAGCTTAACCAATTCGCACCCTGAAAGACCCTATGGCAAGCACTTTGGACGGCAAACTGGTGGTGGCAATTTCGTCTCGTGCCTTGTTCGACTTCGAGGAAGAAAACCTTGTTTTCGAGCAAAGCGACGATCGCGCCTACATGGACTTGCAGTTACAGCGCTTGGAGACCCCTGCCAAACCAGGGGTGGCGTTTTCACTGGTGAAAAAACTGCTCAGCTTTAACCAAGCGGATGCCTCAAGGGTTGAGGTGGTGATTTTGTCGCGCAACGATCCGGTCAGCGGTATGCGGGTGTTTCGCTCAGCGCAGCACTATGGTTTAGATATACAGCGCGGCAGTTTCACCCGTGGCCAGCCGCCGTGGCGCTATTTAAAACCGCTCAACGCCAATTTGTTTTTGTCCACCCACTTGAGCGATGTGCGGGCAGCCCTTGACGCCGGTGTACCTGCCGCGCAGGTCTACCCGCATTCTGCACACGCCTCAGAGGCACACCCCCACGAAGTACGCATCGCCTTTGACGGTGACGCGGTGTTGTTCAGCGACGAAGCCGAGCGAGTGTTCCAGTCGCAAGGCTTGAACGCTTTTCAGCAGCACGAGAAGGACAAAGCTTGGCAGCCCTTGTCTGCTGGGCCTTTCAAGCCGCTCTTGGCAGCTTTGCACCGTTTGCAAACCGAGGGCACGCCGCACATGGGCATTCGCACCGCGCTGGTGACCGCCCGCAGTGCGCCAGCGCATGAGCGCGCCATACGCACCCTGATGCAATGGAATATTCAGGTGGATGAAGCCATGTTTTTGGGCGGCTTGGCCAAGGGCGAGTTTTTGCGCGAATTTGAGCCTGATTTTTTCTTTGACGACCAAACCGGCCACATTGAATCCGCAGCGAGACACGTTCCCGCTGGACATGTGGCCAGCGGCGTGCAAAATATGCACCCTGTTGATGAAAAAGATTAAATGAGCCTGTTCACCCCTGCGCGCCTGTTATTGCGCAAAATTCGCATCCATTTGCGCCACGTTTGGCAGTTGTCGCTGCCGTATTTCCGCTCGGAAGAACGCTGGCGAGCCAGGTTTTTGCTGCTGGCCTGCATTGGCCTGAACTTGGGCATGGTCTATGTGCTGGTCTTGCTCAACGACTGGAATCGCGTTTTTTACGATGCGTTACAAAACCGCGACGCCGATGTGTTTTGGCAGCAGTTGCAAGTGTTTGGCATGTTGGCCACGGCTTTCATCGTGGTGGCGGTTTACCGCTTTTACCTGACCCAGTTGCTTGAAATTCGCTGGCGAGCTTGGATGACACGTGACTTTATCCGTCGCTGGAGCACACAAAATATTTTTTACCAACTTGAGTTGAGCCAATTTGCAACGCTTGGCGAAAACAGCTCACGTGCCGATAACCCCGATCAACGAATCCAAGAAGACATCCAACTCTTCACCTCCGACACCGTGGGCCTCAGCCTGGGTTTGCTCGATGCCTTGGTGACCTTGGGCAGCTTTGTCGGGATTTTGTGGATGCTTTCAGGCAGTTTTGATTTTAATTACCAAGAGAATGTCTTCACCATCCCTGGGTTCATGGTGTGGATGGCCCTGATTTACGCTTTGGGAGGCAGCTTGATCGGCCACTTTTTGGGCCGCTCGATGTCGTCGCTGAACTATGCCCAGCAGCGCTTGGAGGCCAATTTTCGCCACCATCTGATGCGGGTGCGCGAGTACAGCGAAGCCATTGCTTTAGACAAGGGCGCAGAGTTTGAGCGTGCCTCTTTGCAAAAGCGTTTTACCAGTGTGGTGGAGAACTTTTTGCACCTGCTGAAGGTGCAAAAACGCTTTACCTGGTTCAGTTCGGCCTATGGACAAGCGGCGGTGGTTTTTCCCATGTTGGTGGCAGCTCCGCGTTATTTCAGCGGAGCCATACAGCTGGGCGAGTTGATGCAAATTTCATCCGCCTTTGGACAGGTACAAGAGTCGCTCAGTTGGCTGGTGAACAACTACCCGCGCTTGGCCTCATGGACCGCCACCACACAGCGTTTGCATGGATTTTTAGAGCAAATGGAGACCCTCAGAGCCATCTCATATGCGGTAGTGCAAGCGCCCACCGATGGCCGTGAAGCACCCACTTCTTTGAAAACATCTGCGCTGACCATCAGTCTGCCAGACCGCACGGTTTTGCTTGACGATGTGGTGCTGGAAGTGCGCCCTGGCGACTCGGTGCTGATCCGCGGCCCGTCCGGCAGCGGCAAGTCCACCTTGCTGCGGGTGCTGGCCGGTATTTGGCCTTATGTGCGAGGCTGGGACGCCCAGCGCCAGCCCTTGTCGCTTTACGAGGCTGTGGCTTTGCCAGCAGATTGCATGTTCGTGCCGCAGCGCCCTTATTTTCCCGAGGGTCGATTGCGTGATGCTTTGTGCTATCCCGGCGAAATTGACTCCTACACGGATGTTGATTTGCAACAGGCATTGATGATGGCGGTATTGCCGCAGTTCATCACACAGCTAGACAAGGTTGGCCAATGGAGCCAGCAACTCTCAGGCGGTGAAGCCCAGCGTTTGGCCATGGCAAGGGTGTTTTTAAAGCAGCCGCACTGGGTGTTTGCCGACGAAGCCACCAGCGCTTTAGACGAAGCCACTGAAAAAGTGATTTACGAGCGCTTATTGTCCATGGTTAAGTCCAAGGGCGGCGCTTTGGTCTCGGTGGCTCATCGTCCCAGTGTGGCGGCCTACCACCAGCGCTTATGGCAATTGGTGAATGCCTCCGAAGGCAGCACCAAGAGCTATGTGATGCAGGTCAGCCACTAAGGTGTGCGGCCTTTCTTAAACAGAAACTAAAGAAAGTTTGAGTTATTCCGATCTTGTGTGGGCAGAGGAAACAGTTTTAGACCGTCCTCGCCTCCAGTCCCGGTTTTAGGGGCGCGCTATCACCAGCGCCGAGGGCGGTCATCTTTTTTTTTAAAGCTGCGACTAATAGTTCCTGCGGTAAACCTTGTGTAAGCCCTTGGGCGACAACACCAGCTGCCACATTTGGTGGTGACGGGTTCTGAAGCTGGCGGCGCTGCTGAGCAAGTGAAAACGCCACATACGGTAAAAACGCTCGTCGTTCGACAGACGCAACTGTGGCCACGCCATCTCGAAACGTTGGTGCCAGTGCAACAAGGTGCGGTCGTGGTCGGCGCCGATGTTGTGCACATCCTCCACCACAAAATGCGCCTCACTGGCTTGTGTGACCTCGTCTAAGCGCGGCAAATAGCCTTGGGGATGGATGTATTTTTCGTTCCACGCATCGAGCAAACGCTGGCGGTTAGTTTTGCCTTGGGTTTGCAGCAACATCCATCCATCGTCTTTCAAGCTGCGCTTGGCGGTTTCGAAAAAAGCGGCGACATGGCTTTGCCCAAGCTGCTCAAAAGGACCAATACTGACGATGCGATCGAACTTGGATTTGCCATCAGCGTTGAATTGCGCAAAGTCACTGAGCTCGAACTGCACAGGCAGATGGCGGGCAAGCCTTTGTCCCAACTCTATTTGGTGAGAGGCATTGGACAAACCCAGCACGGTCACGCCGTAATGTTCGGCGGCATAGCGCATGAAGCTGCCCCAACCGCACCCCATGTCGAGCACACGCATTCCTGGGCGCAGCTGCAACTTTTTACAAACCATTTCCAGCTTGGCAACTTGCGCTTCTTCCAAGGTTTGTGCACCTTCTACCCAGTAAGCGCAGCTGTTGGTCATATAGGGGTCAAGCATGGCTTGAAAGACTTGGTTGCCTACGTCGTAGTGCATTCTTCCCACAATGCGTGACTGGCTCGCGCCCTCACGCGGACGCACCACGCCTTTGAAACCCTCCCACCAAGCACGTGGTGTGGCCAATTTGTCTTGCAAACCTGCTCGCATGGCACGCTCGACCATGAGATCGATGGCCTGACATTCCCACCAACCGTCCATATAACTTTCGCCCAAAGCGAAACCTCCTAGGCTGAGCAGTCGTTGCAAGGTCTGAGGGTGTTTGATTTGCATATCCCAAGGTCTGCTGCCATTCAAATGAATATCCGCACCTGCCAGCAACTGCGCCAACCAATCTTGAGATTGGGACTTGCTGTCCCGCTTGGCGGGGATATACACAGATGGTTTGCCTGCTGGCAAACTCGGTAATACGGTTGACATAAAAATACCTCAATGGGATTAATAACCCATGTATTATGGTACTTATTTAATTAAAAATAATTATTTTTAAATCAATTTAAACACTAAATAATACTTCATTCCTTGTTTTTCAACCGCATTTCTGCCGCCCGCGCATGGGCTTGCAAGCCCTCGCCGTGCGCCAACACCGAGGCGATTTGGCCCAGCACCTGTGCGCCTTGTTCGCTGACCTCGATGAGGCTGGAGCGTTTTTGAAAATCGTACACCCCCAACGGTGAGCTAAAGCGCGCGGTGCCCGAGGTGGGCAACACATGGTTGGGGCCGGCGCAGTAGTCACCCAAGCTCTCGCTGGTGAAAGCGCCTAAAAAGATGGCGCCCGCATGTTTGAGCAGCGGCTCCCACTGGTGGGGCGATTGGCTGCTGACCTCTAAATGCTCGGGCGCGATGCGGTTGCTGATATCACAAGCCTCTTGCATGCTGCGGGTGTGGATGAGCGCACCACGGCCATTCAGAGACGCCGCGATGATGTCTTTGCGCGGCATCTCAGGAAGCAGTTTGTCAATAGACGCTTGCACTGCGGCTATGTAGGTGGCATCGGGACACAGCAAAATGCTTTGGGCCAATTCATCGTGCTCAGCTTGGCTGAACAAGTCCATCGCCACCCAGTCGGCAGGGGTGCTGCCATCGGCCAAGACCAAAATTTCTGATGGCCCAGCGATCATGTCGATGCCAACCGTGCCAAACACGCGGCGTTTGGCAGCGGCCACATAGGCGTTACCGGGGCCGGTGATTTTGTCTACCGCTGGCACCGTGGCTGTGCCATAAGCCAAAGCTGCTACCGCTTGTGCGCCGCCAATGGTGAAGGCGCGGGTGACGCCCGCCACATAGGCCGCCGCCAGCACCAAGGGATTTTTTTCTGCTTTGGGCGTGGGCACCACCATGATGATCTCGCCCACACCCGCCACATGCGCGGGGATGGCGTTCATGAGCACGCTAGATGGATAAGCCGCTTTGCCACCGGGCACATAAATGCCCACACGGTCGAGCGGCGTGACTTTTTGTCCCAGCAAGGTGCCGTCGGCGTCGCGGTATTGCCAGCTCTCACCCGAGGCTTTTTTCTGCGCTTCGTGGTAGCTGCGCACCCGCGCGGCAGCGTCTTGCAAAGCTTGCTGCTGAACCTTGGGCAAGCTCTCAAAAGCGACTTTCAGCTCCGCTTGGGTCAACTCCAGCGCCGCCATATGGGGCGCTTGCAGACCGTCAAATCGCTCGGTGTATTCAAGCACCGCCACGTCGCCTCGCACTTTCACATCGGCCAAGATGTCGGCCACGCGCTGCTCGATGGCCGCATCGGTATCGGCCGACCAATGCAGGCGCTGTTGAAACAAGGTTTCAAAGTCGGCTTGGGCGGTGGAAAGGCGCAGCGGGCGGGCTTGCATGGGATTTTGTTTAGGCTTTGGCACGAGCGCTGATGGCCGCGTCAAAAGTTTCTATCAGGTGCCGAATGGCCTTGGTTTTCAGCTTCAACGAGGCTTGGTTAACCACCAAGCGTGAGCTGATGTCCATGATGCGCTCAACTTCAATCAGGTGGTTGGCTTTCAAGGTGCTGCCCGTGGACACCAAATCGACAATCGCATCGGCCATACCGGTTAAGGGTGCCAATTCCATGCTGCCGTAGAGCTTCACCAAATCCACATGCACACCTTTGGTGGCAAAAAAATCGCGGGCAATCGCCACGTACTTGGTGGCCACGCGCAGCCGAGCGCCTTGCTTGACGGCGGCGGCGTAATCGAAACCTTGGGGTACCGCCACACTCATGCGGCAACGCGCAATCTGCAAGTCCAGCGGTTGGTACAGACCTGAGCTGCCATGCTCGATGAGCGTGTCCAAACCCGCCACGCCCATGTCCGCGCCGCCATATTCCACATAGGTTGGGACGTCAGAAGCGCGCACCAAGACCACGCGCAAGCTGTCTTGGTTGGTGGGCAATATCAGTTTGCGAGACTTTTCGGGGTCTTCTAGAACCTCGATGCCTGCGGCTTTCAAGAGCGGCAAGGTCTCGTCAAAAATACGTCCTTTGGACAGCGCCAGGGTGATGCTCATCGGCTTCTTTCGATGTCCGCGCCCAAGGCGCGCAGTTTGTCTTCCATGCGGTCATAGCCGCGGTCCAGATGATAGATGCGGTCCACCGTGGTTAGCCCTGAGGCCACCAGACCGGCAATCACCAATGAAGCTGAAGCACGTAAATCGGTGGCCATGACGGTGGCACCAGATAACTTGGCCACGCCCTCGACCATCGCCACTTTGCCGTCGATTTGAATGTGTGCGCCCAAACGCAGCAACTCGTTGACATGCATAAAGCGGTTTTCAAAAATCGTCTCAGTAACTTTGGCGCTGCCTTGCGACACCGCATTGAGCACCATGAACTGGGCTTGCATATCGGTGGGAAAACCAGGGTACTCGGTGGTGCGAAAACTCTGCGCTTTCAGGTGCGAGAAAGCAGGGCCTTCAGCGCGCACCCGCAGGCCACCCGCCACCGCCTCGATGCTCACGCCCGCTTCGCGCAGTTTGTCAACCACCGCTTCCAAATGGTCAACGCGAGCGTTTTTCAACAGCACATCGCCGCCCGTTGCAGCCACCGCGCACAAAAACGTGCCCGCTTCAATGCGGTCGGCCACGACTGTGTGCGAAGCACCATGCAATTGCTCAACACCTTGGATATGGATACGGCTGGTGCCGTGGCCTTCGATCTTGGCACCCATGGCAATCAGCAACTCGGCCAAATCGGGAATCTCTGGCTCTTGGGCGGCGTTTTCCAACACAGTTACGCCCTCGGCCAAAGCTGCCGCCATGAGGAAGTTTTCGGTGCCAGTAACGGTCACCATGTCAGTGGCAATGCGAGCGCCCTTCAAGCGGCTGCGCCCGTCTTTCAAACGCGCCACCATATAGCCTTGCTCCACATCGATCACCGCGCCCATGGCTTGCAAGCCTTTGATGTGCTGGTCCACAGGGCGTGTGCCAATAGCGCAACCGCCTGGCAGCGAGACCTTGGCATGGCCAAAGCGAGCCAGCAAGGGGCCCAATGCCAGTACCGAGGCGCGCATGGTTTTGACCAACTCGTAGGGTGCTTCGGGGTTGTGCAAAGCACTGGCGTTGAGCACCATGTCACCCGCCTCGTTGCGCTCGGCGCTCACGCCCATGTGGCGAATCAACTTGACCATGGTGGAGACATCTTGCAAGCGGGGCACATTGGCAAGCGTCAGCGTGTCGGCGGTTAGAAGGGCGGCGCACAGTTCAGGCAAGGCGGCGTTTTTTGCCCCTGCAATGGCCACCTCGCCTTGCAGGAGGCGGCCACCGCGAATCAGCAATTTGTCCATAGCGTCTCAGGCCTTCAGGCCTGCGCCTTCCACTCTGCAGGGGTGAAAGTTTTCATCGACAAAGCGTGTACTTCGTCGTTGGCCATCTTGTCGCCCAAGGTGCCATACACCTTTTGATGGCGCTGGATGGGGCGCAAGCCCTCAAATGCGCTGGTGACCACAGTGGCATACCAATGGCGTCCGTCACCCTCTACATGCACATGCTCACAGGGCAGGCCTGCGCCAATCATGGTTTGAATTTGGTCTGCCGTCATATATCACCCCCGAATTTTGTAGCCTATGCGCAGCAAATGCAGCGCGAAGGCAGCCACCAACACAAATGCGCCACCCACCAGCGACAAACTCAGCCACGGCGAGACATCGCTCACACCAAAAAAGCCGTAGCGAAAGCCGTCGATCATGTAAAAAAACGGGTTGAGGTGGCTGACTTGCTGCCAAAACGGCGGCAAGGAATGGATGGAATAAAACACGCCACTCAAAAACGTCATGGGTGTGATGAGGAAGTTTTGAAAGGAGGACATTTGGTCGAACTTGTCAGCCCACAAGCCCGCAATCAGCCCCAAGGTGCCGAGCATGGCTGCGCCTAAAAGTGCAAACACCAAGATCCATACAGGCCACACCACGGTCAAGGGCGCAAACCAAACAGTCACCAGCAACACGCCCACGCCCACTGCCATGCCGCGCACCACCGCCGCCAACACATAGGCAGCAAACCAGCTGATGGGTCCCAAGGGGGTGAGGAGGATGAAGACCAAATTGCCCATCATCTTGCTTTGCACCATGGAAGAGGAACTGTTGGCAAAGGCGTTTTGCAGCAGGCTCATCATCACCAAACCAGGCACCAAGAATGCGGTGTAGCTGACACTGTCGTAGACCGTGATGCGGCCTTCGAGCAAGTGGCCAAAAATCAGCATGTACAACAGCGCAGTGAGCACAGGCGCAGCAATGGTTTGTGCGCTGACTTTCCAAAAGCGCAGCACTTCTTTGTAAAACAGCGCTTGCCAACCAATCATGACGCAGCCCCCATGACATCCAAGAACACATCTTCCAAATCGGCCTTGCGGATTTCAACGTCTTGTGCCACCAAACCCGCTTCGCGCACAGCAGCAAGGTAATGCTCAATTTGGGCAGCGTCATGCGCGGGAAACTGCACAATGCGCCCCGTCACCCGAGCTTGCGATGCCAATTCGGGGGGCAGTTGTTCGTCTATTTTGAAGCGCAGCACATTGCTTGAGGCGTTTTTAAGCAGGGTGCTGGTGCTGTCCAAAGCCACCACCTTGCCATTTTTCAGCATGGCGATGCGTCCGCACAAAGCCTCGGCTTCTTCCAAATAATGCGTAGTAAGCAGCACCGTGTGGCCTTCGCGATTGAGGCGCGCAATGAACTGCCACAGGGTTTGACGCAACTCCACATCCACGCCTGCGGTGGGTTCATCGAGCACGATAACGGGAGGTTTGTGCACCAAGGCCTGTGCGACCAGCACACGCCGCTTCATACCCCCTGAGAGTTGACGCATATTGTGGTTGGCCTTATCAGCCAACCCCAAACAATCGAGTAACTCGTCAAGCCAAGCATCGTTGCCGCTGATACCAAAGTAGCCAGACTGAAACTGCAAAGCTTCACGCACAGAGAAAAAGGGGTCGAAGACCAGTTCTTGCGGCACCACACCCAAAATTTTGCGCACCTGCGCAGACTGGGTTTGCACGTCCAAACCCTGTACTTTGATATGACCACTGCTGGACTGCAACAGACCCGCCAAGATACTGATGAGTGTGGTTTTTCCCGCGCCGTTGGGGCCTAGAAGGCCAAAAAACTCGCCTTGCTCAATGTCAAAGCTCACGCCGTCGAGGGCCTTGAAAGCGCCGCGAGCGCCAGTGAAGGTTTTATTAACGGACTGAAAGGAAATGGCTGTCATAAGTGAAGCCATTGATTCTAAGGCTTCGAAGGTCTAGGCCTCTCAAGCTTGCAGTTCAAGCAAATCTTGTACGCCATAGACACGAGCCAAGGCCAACGCCTTGTCCGGCAAGCCCGAGACAGTCAGGGCGTTGTGTTGCTTTGCGGCCTCTCGCAGGCCGGTCAGCAACACGGCCAAAGCTGAAGAATCAAATTGCTGCAAAGCCGAGGCGTCGACGCGCAGCGAGGGCTGGGTTCGCGCCAAACTGCCCAACTGCTGCGCCACCGTAGCCGCTTGGGCATGGGTGAGTTGTGCGGGTAACTGATAAACCGTGGCGTCTTTCACTTGCGGCTGTTCGATTTGTTGCGCTCTGCCAAAGTGGCGATCAGGCCGTCCACACCTTTGGCGTTGATTTCCTGAGAAAACTGGGTGCGGTAGTTATCAACCAACCAGACGCCCAAAATATTGAAGTTGTAGATCATCCAACCACCTGGGGCGTCGGGATTTTTCTCCAACCGGTAGTCCAAAGGAATAGGCTCGTTACCACCGCGAATTTCAGAGCGCACCACCACCTCGTTGTCTTCTGCACTGCCTTTGAAACTTTTGACCACAATGGTATAGCTGTCTTTGGTTTGAGACAAAGCACCGGCATAACTGCGCACCAACAACATTTTGAATTCTTCTTGCAAACGCTTTTGTTGTTCGGGTGTGGCTTTGCGCCAAGCGGGTCCGACAGCGGAGGCGGTCATGCGCTGAAAATTGACATTGGGCAGCACCCTGATGTCCACCAAATTGACCAGTTTTTGCATGTCTGCGGATTTGACTGCAGGGTCCTTTCGAACCACCTCCATTAACTCATTGGACAACTGCTGCATAAAGGCGTCAGGGGCTTGCGGCCCGGCGTGCGCAGGCAAGCCAAAAGCTGCAAACGCTAGCAACAACCCAGGGGTTATGACTCTGTGAAACCAAGGAAAGAAAGTCGCTGTTCTTTGCTGAAACATATCTATACCTAAAGAATCTTTAAACATAGAAAGCATTATTGGGTATTTGGCTTGCTTTTGTTATCAATGTCATTGTTTTTTTCATCTAGCTCGTCCAAATCCGAGGGAGGGCCACGGCGCACCTCGGCACGGCGCTTTTGCAGATAGGCATCGCGCACAAAGCTGTATTTGTCCAAAGCCACCTCATTCAAACGGTCGTCCATACCCAAAAACTGAGCTCTTTTGTCGACCAAACGCAAGGCTGTGCCTAGATTTCGCGAGTCCACGGGGTTGATTTGCCCCCAAGGGTCGCCGTGTCGGTCTACCAGCAACGCGGCAGTATCACGAGCGGTGGACGGCCCTAGCAAAGGAAGCACAACATAGGGGCCCGAAGGCATACCCCAGTAACCCAAAGTTTGGCCAAAGTCAGCGGTATGCCTTTGTAAACCAAAGGGTGTACCCACATCGATCAAGCCATACAGACCAATGATGGAGTTGACCACCACCCGAGCACCGGTTTCAACGGTTTCTTTAGGTTTGAGTTGCAAGCCGTTGTTCACCACCGACCACATATCGCGCAAGTTACCAAAGAAGTTCTTGACGGTGCTTTGCAGTAAATTGGGGGTGTAGTCTTGATACGACTTGGCCACGGGTTTTAAAACAGCTTGGTCGACGCGTTCATTGAAGGCATCGATCTTTCGATTGGTGGCCTCAAACGGGTCCAAGGGGTTAGCGCCCGAAGTGCTAGCACAACCGACCAAAGCCAGCAGCAAAGTTGCCAACCAAAGGCGCAGGATAGAGGTCAGGCGGGGCATGCTTATTTGCTTTCAGGGGCAGCAGGTTCAGCCGCTTTGTTGTAGAGGAAACGGCTGATGAGGTTCTCCAACACCACAGCCGATTGTGTATCTTGCACTTTATCGCCTTCGGCCAGCACTTTTTCTTCAGCGCCGGCCTCTATGCCTATGTATTGCTCGCCAAGCAATCCGCTGGTGAGAATCTTCAAGGAGCTGTCTTTGGGGAACTGGTGCTGGGTTTCAATTGCCATGACCACCTGCGCTTGGTAGCTTTTGCCATCAAACTTGATCTCTTTGACGCGGCCCACCACCACGCCTGCGCTTTTGACAGCCGCTTGTTTTTTCAAGCCACCAATGTTGTCGAACATGGCAGAGACGGTATAGGTCGGTTGGAAATTCAGGCTGAGCAAATTGGCCGACTGCAATGCCAAAAACAGCATCGCCGCAGTGCCAATCACGACCAGCAGACCTACCCATATATCGTTGTTCGAGCGTTGCATTCTTTCAGCCCCTTCAAATTGAAAACATCAAAGCCGTGAGGACAAAGTCTAAGGCCAACACACTCAAGGACGCCATCACCACGGTACGGGTGGTGGCACGTGCTACGCCCTCAGGGGTAGGTTGCGCCTCAAAACCTTGGCGCAAAGCGACAAAGCTCACTGTGATGCCAAACACCAAGCTTTTAATGACCCCATTGCCCACATCTTGCCAAACATCGACGCCGCTTTGCATCTGACCCCAAAACGAGCCGCTGTCCACCCCAATCATCAAGACGCCCACCACCCAACCGCCCAAAATACCCACGGCGCTGAAAACCGCCGCCAAGATGGGCATGACCAATACGCCACCCCAAAAGCGTGGTGCCAAGATGCGCCGAACAGGGTCGATGGCCATCATCTCCATGGCACTGAGTTGCTCGCCAGCTTTCATCAAACCAATCTCGGCCGTCAGCGATGTGCCAGCCCTTCCTGCAAACAACAAGGCGCTGACCACAGGGCCGAGTTCGCGCACCAAGCTCAGCGCGACCAACAAGCCCAAAGCCGACGCCGAACCATAGCGCTGCAAGGTGTAATAGCCTTGTAAGCCCAGCACAAAGCCAACAAACAAACCAGAGACCGAAATGATGGCCAGCGAGTAATTGCCCAAAAAATGCATTTGGTCACGCACCAAGCCAAAGCGGCGCAGACAGTCGGGCGCAAAGGAAAGCAACTGCAAAAACAAGCGTGCTGCGTGGCCAATGTCAGCCAACCAGCTGCGGGTAACCCAACCGATGTGGGCCAAGCCTTTGAAAATCATGGGCGACCCCCAGAGGCTTTGACACCAAAATCTTCATCAGCAGAAGGTGCAGGGTAATGAAAACGCACAGGACCATCAGGCGCGGCGCTGACAAACTGGTGCACCAAAGGGTCACGGCTTTGGCGCACCTCGTCGGGCGTGCCTTGGGCGGCGATGCGGCCATTGGCCAACACAATCACTTGGTCCGCGATGGCAAAGGTTTCATCCAAATCGTGAGAGACCACGATGCTGGTCAAGCCCAGCGCATCATTCAACTGGCGAATCAAACGGGCTGCAGTACCTAAAGAGATGGGGTCCAAACCCGCAAAAGGTTCGTCGTACATCACCAACTCGGGGTCTAAAGCAATCGCACGTGCCAAAGCCACCCGCCGCGCCATGCCACCCGATATTTCGCTGGGCAGCAAATCACGCGCACCGCGCAAGCCGACAGCCTCGAGTTTCATCAACACAATGTCGCGCACCATGGCTTCTGGCAAATTTGTGTGTTCACGCAAAGGAAAGGCCACGTTGTCAAACACGCTGATGTCAGTGAACAAAGCGCCAAACTGAAACAACATGCCCATGCGACGCCTTGCGGCATAAAGTTGCTCGTGGGAGAGTTGGGACACCTCTTGACCGTCAAACAACAAGCTGCCCGACTGGGCCTTGTACTGACCGCCAATCAAGCGCAAAACCGTGGTTTTGCCGCCGCCGGAGGCTCCCATGAGCGCGGTAATTTTGCCGCGCGGCACCTCCAAAGTGACGCCTTCCAAAATGGGGCGTTCACCGTAACCGAAGTGCAAGTCGCGCAAAACGACCATGGGGCTGGAGGGAGATGGCATACAGCGCTACTTTAACGCGGCAGCGCGCTCTCTCCCATGAGGTACTGGTCAATGGTCCGTGCCGCTTGGCGGCCTTCGCGGATGGCCCAGACCACCAGCGACTGGCCGCGGCGCATGTCGCCTGCGGCAAACACCTTGGGCACATTGGTGATGTAGCCACTGCCTTCCTCGGTGTGGGCTTTGGCGTTGCCGCGAGTGTCTTTGTCCACACCAAAGGCTTCGAGCACGCTGGCAACGGGGTTGGTAAAGCCCATGGCCAACAGCACCATGTCGGCTGGGTAGTCTTTTTCGGTACCCGCCACTTCGCTGAGCTTGCCATCTTTCATTTCGACATGAACAGTTTTGAGGCTGGTGAGTTGGCCGTTTTTGCCCACAAAGGCTTTGGTGGAGATGGCAAATTCCCGCTCGCAACCCTCTTCGTGGCTGGAGCTGGTGCGCAATTTCAGCGGCCAATACGGCCACACCATCGGCTTGTTTTCTTGCTCAGGGGGCTGGGGCATAACCTCGAACTGGGTTACGCTGGCCGCACCATGGCGGTTGGAGGTGCCCACGCAGTCAGAGCCCGTGTCGCCGCCGCCAATCACAATGACGTGTTTGCCGTCCGCACGCAATTGGTCTTTGAACTTGTCACCAGCGTTGACTTTGTTTTGCTGGGGTAAAAACTCCATGGCGAAATGCACGCCGCTCAGTTCACGCCCTGGCACGGGCAGGTCACGCGAAACTTCAGAGCCGCCGCTCAAAAGCACTGCGTCGAATTCTTTTTTCAGCTTCTCGGCGCTGATGGTTTCTTTGGCCCAATTGGTGACCTTGCTGTCTTTGGGCCAGTTGCCCACCAACACGCCGGTTTTGAAGACCACGCCCTCGGCCTGCATTTGCTCGACACGGCGATCGATGTGGCTTTTTTCCATTTTGAAATCGGGGATGCCATAGCGCAGCAAGCCGCCCACGCGGTCGTTTTTCTCGAACACGGTGACTGCATGGCCGACACGCGCCAACTGCTGCGCCGCCGCCAATCCCGCAGGACCCGCACCGATGACAGCCACTTTCTTGCCTGTTTTTTGGGCAGGCGGTTGGGGCTTGACCCAGCCCTCAGACCAACCCCGGTCGATGATGGCGTGCTCAATCGACTTGATACCCACCGCGTCGCCATTGAAATTGACCACGCAAGCGGCCTCGCAAGGAGCGGGGCAAATGCGACCGGTGAATTCAGGGAAGTTGTTCGTGCTGTGCAACACGGTCAAAGCGTTTTGCCAGTCGTTGTTGAACACCAAGTCGTTGAAGTCGGGGATGATGTTGTTGACGGGGCAGCCGCTGTTGCAAAACGGCGTGCCACAGTCCATGCAGCGTGCCGCTTGGGTTTTAGCCTGCTCAGGGCTCAAGCCAATGACAAACTCTTTGTGGTGTTTCAAACGCTCGGGCACGGGCTTGTAGCCCTCTTCGATTCGCTCAAACTCCATGAAGCCAGTAATTTTTCCCATGATGTATGTGTCCTTTGTGAGCGCTTAAGACTTGACCGTGGCTTTTTTGGCCTTGGTGGGTTTGTCGGCCGAGGCGGCCGCCGCCAATTCACCCAAAGCGCGTTTGTATTCGTTGGGGAAGACCTTGACGAACTTGGCGCGGGCTTGAGCCCAATCGTCGAGCAATGCACGAGCACGTTTGGAGCCGGTCCAACGGTGATGGTCTTCGAGCAACTTTTTCAGTTGAGCCTCGTCGCTTTGGCCGCGGTGCAACAGGGCTTGCGGTGTGTCAGCGGCTTGGGTCTTTTCGTCCAACACCTTGTCCAAGCTGACCATGGCGGTGTTGCAGCGGGTGCTGAACTGTCCGTCTTCGTCAAACACATAG
>Ga0209550_10000886_pt1 | contig 28731 bp, 23 predicted proteins | sample LauGreSuBDMM15SN_2_FD_187567 | JGI IMG/M metagenome (GOLD analysis project Ga0209550, IMG submission 187567) | Freshwater lake microbial communities from Lake Michigan, USA - Su13.BD.MM15.SN (SPAdes) (version 5) | ecosystem: Environmental > Aquatic > Freshwater > Lake | place: Lake Michigan... | reverse complement strand
GAAGTCGGTGCCGGCCCCAAAGAAATTCATCGAATGGCAAGCGCGTTCGAGCACGATGCACTGCATCAAGCCTTGGCATTGCCTTAGGCGGAGGGGAGTAAAAAGTGAAAGTGAGGGTGAGGTGGGAGCCGCGTTCGTGGAGACGCTGGAGTTTTATGCAACCCAAGGCGACCTTTTGACTGGAAAACCAATGCAGCACATAGAAGGGGCGCTTTTGAATCGTTCTTGGGTGCCCATTCTATTCGCCAAGATGCATTGCCAAGCGTGAGGAGTAAAGGCACACTGCCGCACATGAATCCCACGCCACACGTTGCTGCTACCGCTCCTGCAAAAGTTGAACTCGAAGCCGGTAAGGACTATTGGTATTGCACCTGCGGGCTATCCGCGTCGCAGCCTTTCTGCGACGGGTCACACAAAGGGAAGGGATTTGCTCCGCAGAAATTCACGGCAGAAAAGACAGGTCCAGCTTGGCTTTGCCAGTGTAAGCAGTCGGCGAACGCGCCGTTTTGCGACGGTTCACACAAGGGAATGATTCAGCCCGAACAGTAAATCTGCTTCCGGCGACTGCGCTCTACTCGAGCGTATCGTCGAGTGCGGCGAGGAGTTCCGCGATCGTGGCTGGCGTTTCGTCGCCCATGTTTGAGATGCGAAATGTTTTGCCTTTGATCTTGCCGTAACCTCCGTCGATGACGAAGCGGTGCTTCTCGCGAAGGCGCTTGATCCAAGCAGCTACGTCGATGTCGCGGTTGTTTTTCACGCAGGTGAGCGAGAGCGAGCGGTAGCCCTCGGGAGCAAAGAACTCGAAGCCGCGGGCGCGAACCCATTCGTGGACTTGGGCGTTGAGTGAGGCGTGGCGGGCATGGCGGGCCTCGACGCCCTCGGTGAAAATATCGTCGAGCTTGGATTCCAAGGCATTGATGAGAGGAATCACTGGAGTGCTCGGTGTCATGTCCTGCTCTTGGTTTTTAGCAAACTCCACAAAGTCGAAGTAGTATCCACGATCCGAGATGGATTCGGCACGCTTCATGGCGCGTTCGGAAACGGCGAAGAGGGCGAGGCCAGGAGGCATCGCGAGGGCTTTTTGACTTCCTGTGAGAAGGACGTCGATGCCCAACTCGTCCATCGAGATCGGTTGGGTCGAAAAGGAGGAAACAGAATCAACAACGAACATCACATCAGGAAACTCGCGCAACACAGCGGCGATTTCCGGAAGCGGATTGCGAACGCCGCAAGAGGTTTCGTTGTGAATGAGGGTGAAGGTATCGAAACCACCTTCGGCCAGTTTTTCGCGGACCATCTCGGGCTTGATCGCTTCACCCCACGCGACTTGTAGTGCGACGGCTTCCTTGCCGCAGCGTTTGCTGACGTCCACCCACTTGTCCGAAAAGGCCCCGCAGGCGGCGTTGAGGACTTTTTTGGTGGTGAGGTTGCGGATGGCGCCTTCCATCACTCCCCAGGCCGACGATGTGGCAAGAAAAACGGGACGGGTCGTGCCGAAGAGAGTTTGCAGGCGGGGTTGGATGCCAGCGTAGAGTTTTTTGAATTCGGATCCCCGGTGGCCAATCATGGGAGTGCACATGGCGCGGAAGGTTTTTTCAGACACTTCGACCGGACCCGGAATGAACAGTTTGATGTGTGGTGTGGACATGCAGTAATGAGTTTATGCAAGGGAGGCGGGTGCTGACCAAATAAAATTTCACTTAGTCGCGGGAATTTCTCGGATTTGCATTTCGGAACGCATCGGATCATGATTCGTCCTTCAACGATTCCCAACAGCCCATGACCGTCAAAAAAACCATTTCCGCCGTGTATTTCGTAGCCGGGTCGGATGATGCCGCCGTCAAGAAAGCGGCCAGCGCGCTTGCCGAGAAGCTGGCTCCGGGCGCGGATGCGTTCGGGTTGGAGGTCATCGATGGAGGAGTGGAAACCGTGGATGCGGCCGTATCCCAGTTACAGGAAACCTTGCAGGCCCTAGCGACGCTACCCTTCCTTGGCGGTAGCAAACTGGTGTGGCTGAAAAGCGCGGCCTTTTTGGCTGATTCCGTGACTGGCGGTTCAGAAAGTGTTCTCACGCTGCTCGAGAAGCTTTGCGATTTTATTGATTCAGGGTTGCCAGGGGGGGTGACATTTTTGGTCAGCGCCGTTAAGCCCGACAAGCGCCGGAGCGCCTACAAGCGCCTCACTAAGGCGGGAACGACGGAACTGCACGACAAGCCCGACTTGGGATTCCGTGCCGGTGAGGAGGAGGTTATATCTTGGACCGCCCAGCACATTCGTTCACGCGGAATGAAAATTTCTCGTGAGGCCATCGAAGTGCTTGCGACGAGGGTGGGACTCGACTCCGGTCAACTCAACAACGAACTCGACAAAATCGAGACGGCTTTCGGGTTGGGTCACCCTATTGAGGCGAGAGATATCCGCGAGGTGGTATCCGCAACACGCGAGAGCGGGATCTTTGATATCGGAAATGCGATATCCGCGCGAGATCTACCGCTGGCACTAGAGACGCTAAAACAATTGCTGGAGCAGGGAGAGAAGGGAGTCGGGATCCTTTTAGCATCCATCGTCCCCACCATAAGAAATCTGCATCTCGCTAAAAATATCCTCGTCAGGCATAAGCTCCACCCGCCCGCCGAACCCCAGTTTTTTACGGGGGTGCTGAATAAATTACCGGCGTCGGAGACCGATTATCTACCCCGTAAAAAGGATGGGGGCATCAACACTTACGGACTCGGGGTTGCTGCTCGCAGCGCTTCGCATTACGCGCTCGAAGATCTGCAAAAAGCCTTCCACAATTGCGCCGAAGCAAACTGGCAACTCATCAGTGGCCAAGGGACGGATGAAACCATACTCACCCGACTGCTCGTGGGTTTCATGTCACGTTGAGGAACCGGATTAACGCCGATTAACCACAGAGGACAGAGAGCACAGAGGGGGATTTGAAATTCAAAAGTCTTATCAGTTTCTTCAACCTGCTAAGACTCAGAATTACACTTCTGTGCATCTTGCTAATCCTGATGCCTAGTCCGCTTTTGTGATAAGCCCGAAAACAGATTTTTAGACAGGAGGACAGGATTTACAGGATTAACAAGAGCGGTTTCCGAAAGCGGCGAACCCCACAAAACGATCCAATTGGATTCGCGCTAATTCATTCACGCTCTGTGCTCTCTGTGTCCTCTGTGGTTAATTCCGCTGGATTGGGTTAAACTGAGGCAGGGATAACTCCGTAAAAAATCAGAACAAAGCCATTTGGGCGGCTTCGGGATCTGGGACGAGGCGTTTGCGGGGCGATGGAGCGCGGGTCGGTTGGCCTTCCGCGTTGAGTTCGGATTTTTCGAGGTTGTTAAGAATCTCGCGGGCCCGAGTGATGATCAATTCGGGAAGTCCTGCGAGACGAGCGACCTGGATGCCGTAGCTTTGATCGGCACGACCGGGGAGAATTTTTCGGAGGAAGATAATTTGGTCGTTCCATTCGCGGACGGCGACATTGAGGTTGAGGATTCCAGAGCGGGTTCGCTCGAGGTCGGTGAGTTCGTGGTAATGGGTGGCGAAGAGCGCGCGGCAGCTGATTTGGTCGTGGAGGTATTCGGAAACACTCCATGCAATCGAGAGTCCGTCGAAGGTTGAGGTGCCACGGCCAATCTCGTCGAGAATCACAAGGCTACGCGCGGTCGCGTTGTTGAGAATGTTCGCAGTTTCATTCATCTCGACCATGAAGGTGGATTGACCGCGAGCGAGATCGTCACTTGCGCCGACGCGCGTAAAAATGCGGTCAACGAGGCCGGCGCGCATGGCTTTGGCAGGGACGTAGCTGCCGGTTTGGGCAAGGAGGGTGAGGAGTGCGACTTGGCGGATGTAGGTCGATTTTCCCGCCATATTCGGCCCAGTAATGAGGGCAAATTTTTTTCCATCGGTGCCGAGGTCTGTGTCATTCGGGACAAATCGGGCGCCTTCGCTGAGTTGATCGAGGACGGGGTGGCGACCATCTGTGATGTGGAGGATATCGGAATCATCAATCTCAGGGCGGCAGTAGTCGTGTAGACGTGCGGTCTCGGCAAAGGAACAGAGCACATCGAGGACCGCGAGGGTGTTCGCAGTTTCTTGCAAGTGGGGAAGTTCGATAAGCACTGCGGCGCGAAGCTCGGAAAAAATCTCAATCTCGCGAGCGCGGGATCGTTCCTCGGAGCCGAGGATTTTGCCTTCGACTTCTTTGAGTTCGGGTGTGATGAAGCGCTCGCCGCCGACGGTCGTTTGTTTGCGAATGTAGTCGTCGGGAACCGCACCCAGATTGGAATTAGTGATTTCGATGAAGTAGCCGAAGACGGAAGTGAAGCGAACCTTGAGCGATCTGATGCCGGTGCGTTCGATTTCTTTTTCTTGGAGTATAGCGATCCAGTTTTTTCCCTCGTGGGAGGCCGAGCGGAGCTCGTCGAGGGCGGGATCAAAGCCAGGTTGAATGAAGCCACCTTCGCGGATGACCGGCGGGGGTGTTTCGACGAGGGCTCGGGTCAGCGTATCAGATAAATCGGGCAGGGCATGGAGACGCAAGAGCGAGTTTGCAAGAAGTGGCGACGGGATCGAGAGCCTCTGGCCGCCACCGAGACTGGCAGCCAATGCAGGTATACGAGAAAGGGATTGAGCCAGCGTCGCGAGGTCGCGGGCATTGCCGGAGGGGCCATGAAGTCGCGCCGTCGCGCGCTCGATATCGCGGATTTCGGACAAGCGGGACCGGAGGTCACTGAGTAGCATCGCATCGGAAAGTAGAGCGGCGACGGCATCTTGGCGGCCCTCGATTTCAGCGGCATCGCGCAGGGGATGCAGTATCCACTCGCGCAGGAGGCGCGCCCCCATTGGCGTCGACGTGCGGTCCAGCGCGCCGAGGAGGGTCATGCTGCGACCGGCGCGCGAGTTGACCAACTCCAAGTGGCTTTGTGAGGCGGCATCGAGAATCAGGAATTGACTGCAGCGGTAGGGTTGCAGGCGGTTGAGGTGGCCCGCCTGCCGCCGCATCTGGCGGGTGATGTAGTGCAGGAGAGCGCCAGCGGCAGAGGTGCCAGCAGGAAGATCGGCGCAACCGAATCCATCGAGCGAGTGAACTTTGAAATGGGAGCGAAGGATATCCGTGGCAGGTTCGGATTCGAAAACATAACCATCGAGAACTGAGCGGGGGTTGATAGTTGCGAACTGGTCGGTTTGATGGTCTGGGACGAGGATTTCTGATGGTGAGACGCGGGCGAGTTCGTCGAGAAGGGACGGAAGTGTCGCCAGTTCCGTGAGGCGAAATTCGCCCGTACTGAGATCGCAAAAAGCCATTCCGAAGGCATCGCCGCGCGAGCAGAGAGCCGCGAGGTAGTTGGGCTTTCGATCATCGAGTCCGAAGTCATCTAGTGTGCCCGGGCTGAGGATCTGGGAAATCTCTCGGCGCACGAGTTTGCCCGCTTGGACCTCGCCGACCTGATCACAAATCGCCGCACGCCAACCAGCGGCAACAAGCTTTTCGATATAGCCTCGGGCGGCGTGGTAAGGCATGCCGCACATCGGAGTTGGACCGCGCTTCGTGAGCGACAAATTCAGTAACCGAGAGGCCTCGATCGCATCTTCGCCAAACATCTCATAGAAATCCCCGAGGCGGAAAAGGAGAAGCGTGCCTGGCGGCAATTCACGCCGGAGGGCGTGATATTGCTGCATCATGGGGGTCAGCGTTTCGGTGGACATCGCAGATCAGGAATTTCTCAGGAAAGCCGCAAGCGGGCTTGTCGGCGAAGCTTGATCGAGACGCATCGGAAGACCCGCCTCAAAGGCCTCGCGGGCGGCTTCCACTGTGACTCGGAAGGCATGGGCCATGCGATTTGGGAAAGTCGCGGCGGCGATGGCGGTATTGACCAGAACGGCGTCGGCGCCCATTTCAAGGGCTTCCGCGGCGTGGCTGGGTGCGCCGATGCCGGCGTCCACGATAACGGGAACCGAAGCTTGTTTAATGATGATTTCGATCTGGGATCGGGTATCCAGCCCGCGATTGCTGCCGATGGGGGAACCGAGCGGCATTACGGTCGCTGTGCCCACATCCTGCAAACGTCGAGCTAAAACAGGGTCGGCATTGATGTAGGGAAGAACAACGAAGCCTTCTTTTACCAACTGAGTGGCCGCTGCGAGAGTTTCAATCGGATCTGGCAGGAGGTAGTGGGGGTCCGGGTGGATTTCGAGTTTGATCCACATGGGAAGTCCCGCTGCGGCAGCGAGGCGGGCGAGGCGAACCGCCTCCTCCGCATTCATGGCCCCGCTGGTATTCGGAAGAAGCAGGTATTTTTTCGGATCAATGAACTCGAGGATGTTCGCGTAGGGGTCGTTTTTTCCACTCAGGTCCGCGCGGCGAAGGGCGACAGTGACAATTTCTGCGCCACTGGCGTCAAGTGCGTCCCGCATCGCCTCATTCGAAGAGAATTTGCCGGTTCCTAGAAGAAGTCGGGATGAAAACTCGCGTCCGGCGATGGTCAGTTTTTGATTCAAAGTGGGTGAATGATGGCGTTGAAAAGGACTTTTTCGCAACAAGTATGATGCGGAGATTTGCGGCAACTCCGGAATCGAATGGATTTGAAGGCGCGAGCGCCTTTAGCAGCAGGTGTTTCCGCCGCAACCGCAGGATCCCGTGGCGTCGGGCAGGACTTCCTCGGCAGGATCGATCTGGATTGTCTCGAGTTGGATTTGCTGAAGGGCAAATTGCTCGCGAGCCTGTTGAAGGAGACCGAGGGCCAGCGGGTCGGGAAGATGCCGCGTGCGGAGTTGGATCTCGACAGGCTTGCCTGCATATTGCGGGAAGGCTTCGGCCATTTCTCCGTCCAGAATGAACGAGGCGTAGGCGTTGAGCTTTTCCTGAAGTTGGAGAATCTGTTGATCTTCTTTTCCCCATGGTCGCGTCTCATACATGGCAAGCACGAGTAGGTCACGGCGGTTATCGTAGGCAAAGGCATCAAGCACACCCGTGTGCTCGAGCCCCATTGGTCGGGAACTCATGATATTATTTTTATTAGGTTGAAAGGATCAAGCTCTGGGAAACCACTGGTAAAGCATGAAGTAAACTAGGACGCCAGTGACGGAGACATAAAGCCAGATTGGAAATGTCCAGCGCGCCCAGGCTTTGTGGCGTTCGTGGCGGGCGCGGATGGCGTGATTGATGGTGATCAAAACGAGCGGCACAATAATGATCGCCAAGATGATGTGGGAGATGAGCATCCCGTAGTAAAAAGTGCTCCAGAGTCCCGTTCCGCCAAAGGGAGTGTGGACACCATGGACGAGATATTTGTGGAGGACGTAGGTGACAAGGAAAATGGCCGAGACAACGAAGGCGCCAGACATGCAGTTTCGGTGAGCGATTTTTCTATCCGTTTTGATGAAAAAAAAGCCCGTCAGGAGCAAGAGGGTCGCGATCGAGTTAAGTCCTGCATTGAGTGCAGGAAGGTCGGACACACTCATGGCACTAGGTTTTTACGATCCAACTCTCGGCAGGTGCGAGCGATGAAAACCACGAGAGCGCTGACAATCACAAACACAACGCCCAGCATGAAAAGAACTCCCCAAGAAAGACCAACGCCAGCCAAGACCGTCTGAGGCTCGGCCACACTACCAACGCCTGGCTCACGACACCCAACGCAAGCCAGAGAAGAATGAAGGAAGACGAGCAAAAAAACACTGACCGATAGGGTGATTTTTTTCATTTGGTATTATTGCTTTTACTTTCGCGCAGAAGATCGCCCAAGTCGATCATGAGTTTCTGGAGGACTTCGGGGTCAGCGCTATCTTGGTATCCACGAAGCCAGCCGTTCGCATCAACAATCACAAATCGGGTGGAATGCGCCGGTGTGCCATCAGGCTCCTTGGCGAGGGGTTGGAGCAACCCTTTTACGACGATATCGTTGATATCTGCACTTGGACCAGTGAGGAATTGCCAGTAGGCGGGGTCGGCTTCTGACGGCTTCGCGTATTCGGTCAGCACGGCGGGGGTGTCATGATCGGGATCGACGGTGAACGAGATGAGTTGGATTTCCTTGCGGGCTTTAGTGAGGCGCTTGTTGAGTTCCGCCATTCGGAGTGTCGAAAGCGGACACGGGCCCTTGCAGCGGGTAAAAATGAAATTGGCGACCCAGATTTTTCCTTTGAGGTCGGCAAGAGTGACGGTGCGGCCCGTTTGATCCGTGAGGGAGAAATCTGGAACTTGGGAGATTTTTTGCAAGTGACCCGGAACGATAAAGGGGCGGGTATTTTTAAGATTGGTAAAGGCCACGCCGAGGAGCATGGATACGGCAAGAAAGGCTATCGCCCAGCCCAAGCGGGGAATCCCTGGCCGCTCCTCAGGATCAGACATAGTAAAGAAGGGTCAGCACAACGATCCAGACCACATCAACAAAGTGCCAATAGAGGGCCACATTCTGCAGGGCTATGTGGTTGGATGGAGTGAAGCAATGAGTGAAAGCTTGGCGAAGGAAGCACCAGATGATGAGTGCCACGCCGATGGCAACGTGGACTCCATGGAATCCGGTGATGAGGAAAAAGCTCGAGCCAAAGACGCCGCCGGTATTGAACCAAAGACCCTCGTGGTAAAGGTGGGTCCATTCGTAGCACTGAACGCCAACGAACAATGAGCCCAAGAAAATAGTAACCGCAAGCCAACCTAGGCCGGATTTCCCTTTACCAACGGCAACTTCGGAAAGGTGAAACGTGCAACTGCTGGCAAGAAGAAAGACCGTGTTGATCGAAGTGAGGAAAACGGGCAGATGGGGAATGTCGGCGCTCGGCGGCCAAGCATGACCAGCTTGCCAAGGGAATCCATTCAAAGATATGCGGAGGACCACATAACCACCGAGAAGCCCCGCGAAAAGCATCGCCTCGGAGATCAGGAAAATGATCATCCCGAATTTGCAAGTGGCGGCTGGTGCTCCTTGGTGTTCTTGGGAATCGTGAGTGAGTGCTGCTGTAGACATAGTTGGTTGTGGTTTTTTAAATTGGTTACGGCGCTTGGAGCGGACCGCGAATGTTCATGAGTATCAGAACTACCGCGGCGAGTGAAATAGCAAAAAGCCATAGTGATGCCATGACAAACAAATTTGCGCGTTTTGTTGTGTGTTTTTTCATCGTTTCGTGGCCACCAGAAGACCGAGTAGGACAGGAAGGTAAACGATCGAGGCAAAGAAAAGGTTGCGTGCCGCGTGGCGATCTCGGCGACGAATAAAAAGGACCGCAAATCCCGAAAAGACGAGGCCCAGAAGCAGGGCGCCAAAAAAGTAAACAGGCGAGTTGAACCCCAAAACGCCTGGCACGAGAGTCACCAGCAACAAACAGATCGAATACAGGAGCGCCTGACGGGAAGTCGTAGCGCAATCTGGGTCGTTCGCGGTGAGCATCACAAATCCCCCTTGTGCGTAGTCCTCCTTATACATCCACGCGATAGCGAGAAAATGTGGCATTTGCCAGAACCAGAGGATGGCAAAAAGTAGACACCCCTCAAGGTCGTAGTTGCCGCGCGCAGCCATCCATCCAATGAGTGGCGGGATAGCGCCGGGAACCGCCCCGACCAGCGTATTGAGCGAGCTGATCCGTTTCATCGGGGTATAAACCAAGATGTAAATGGCGATCGTCGCGAAGGCGAGGAATGCGGCATCCCAGTTTGTGAAAAGGGTAAGGACAGCCACGCCTGTAGAAGAAAAAAACAACCCAAAAAGGAGGGCATCCACGGGGCGCATGCGTCGGGCCGGAAGCGGACGATCCATGGTGCGCTTCATATTGGCATCGATATCCCGTTCCCACCACTGATTCAATGCCGATGCACCTGCGGCGCAGAGCGCCGTCCCCAAAAGGGTCGCCGTGAGCACCACCCAATCAAACGGACCTTTCCAACCGAGAAGGAATCCAACCAGCGTGGTGATGAGAACAAGCAAAGAGAGGCGTGCTTTAACTAAAACAAGGACATCGTCCCAAAGACCCATTTTAGGACCTTCCTGTGGCACGGCAGCGGTCTTCATGCGATGGAAGAAAAATCTCTTGCTGTCTGGGTGTCAGGAACGCAAAAGCGCCCTGCTTGAATGCCGCGGTGGAGGCGAAAGCAAAAAATGACACCCAGGAAAAGCGAGAGGGCTCCGAGGGCCATGTGGATCGTGGCCACATCCGCCGCTTTGTTCGACCAAATCGTCCACGCGCCAAGGAGAACTTGGCAGAAGATCATTAGCAACCAGATACAGCTCCAGACCAAGGCGCGACGTGCCACTAAGTTGCGGAAGGCGCGAAGGGCAACAGAAACTACGGCAAGGAAAATGCCAATCGCAACGCCGCGATGGGCCATCTGAATCCAAATCTGGGCAGCGCTTGTGGGCACGATGTCGTCCGCGAGGCGTTTGGTATTGATCGCATCGAGTGCCGTAGGAGCGGTATCCGGGAGTATTTCTCCATAGGCCAAAGGGAAATCAGGGATTGCGAGGCCCGCATGCTCGTGGCGCATGGTGGCTCCGAGGGCGAGTTGAACAAAAATCAGCACCGTCGAAAGAAGGGCCAGTTTTTTTAGAACCGGATCTGGAATAAAGACATCCCAACCCCCGCGAAAGAACTTAGGGCTTGTGGCAATCGTGATGATGCCAAGGAGGCAAAAAAACGATTGCGCCAACATGGCGTGGAAAATGCCAATTTCATCCTTGAAAAGCGAGACCCGCAAGCCGCCAAGGAGGCCTTGAACACAAACGGCGACAAAGGCGATGACACCAAGATTCTTAACCCATCGGCGAGGCTCTACGGCTAGCAACCAAGCGGCCAATATCATGGTGAGCAAACCGACTCCAGAAGCGATGAGACGGTGGGCATGCTCGTAAAAGATCCCGCCTACCCAACCGGAGATTGGGAAGAGAAACATATTGTAGCCATAGGTGGTGGGCCAATCCGGAACGGACATGCCCACACCTTTCGAGGTCACGATCCCCCCGCTGCAGAGCAAGAGGAATGTGGATGCAAGTGTGAACCAAGACCAAGCATGCACCCCGACTCGTCGGAGATCCAGCGATGAGTTTTGGCTACCCATGCACCTGACCTTTAGTGGGATTCAAGCTGGGCGCCCTCGGGAGCTTTTTCCGTCTGCATCAAGAAATCCCGTTCGATGCCAGGAACGCTATACTCGTAGGGACCATGATAAACTATGGGCGTGACTGGGAAGTTGCCATGGCCGGGAGGCGATGCAACGGTCCACTCGAGCGTGTTCGCATTCCAAGGATTGTTGGAGGCCTTTTTGCCATTCCGAAGACTGGAAATGACGTTCCAGAGGAAAACAAAGGTTGTGAGACCGAGTCCCATCGCGCCTATCGTGCAGAGTTGGTTGAGCGGTTGCAACTGGCGAAGGTGGTCGTAGACGGTTGGGTCCGCGATGCGTCGCATCATTCCGCCCAGACCGAGATTGTGCATCGGGAAGAACGTGAGGTTAAAAAATATAAAGGTCAGAAAGAAGTGCCATTTACCGAGGGTTTCACCGAGCATGCGGCCGAACATTTTCGGGAACCAGAAATAGATCGCTCCAAAGATAGCGAAAATACTACCACCGAAGAGCACATAGTGGAAGTGGGCCACGATGAAGTAGGTGTGGTGGACGAAGAGATCGACCGGCGTCGATGCCATGAAGATGCCGCTCAACCCGCCGATGACGAACATCGAAACGAAAGCCAAGGCGAAACACATCGCTGTGGTGAACTCGATCGACCCGCGCCAGATGGTTCCCATCCAGTTGAATGTTTTGATGGCCGAAGGAACGGCGATGACCATGGTCGATACAGAAAAGGCCGCGCTCAAAGTGAGGCTCATTCCGCTCACAAACATGTGGTGACCCCAAACAATGAAGCCCAAGCCACCGATGGCGATCATCGCGTAGACCATCGCTTTGTAGCCGAAGATTGGTTTGCGCGCAAATACAGCGAGGATTTCCGAGGTCAGACCCATCGCGGGAAGGATCATGATGTAAACTTCGGGGTGACCGAAGAACCAGAAAAGGTGCTGCCATAGGAGAGGTTGACCGCCGCCCTGAGGTGAGAAGAAACTGGTGCCGAGGTTAAGGTCTGCAAAGAGCATGGCCGCTGCGGCGGAAAGAATGGGCACTGCGAGAATGAGGAGAATCGCCGTGATGAAAAGGGACCAGACAGGGAGAGGCATGCGGAACATCTTCATGCCTGGGGCCCGCATATTGACGATCGTAGTGACGTAGTTGGTCGCGCCGGCGATCGAGGAAAGACCATTAACAAATAAGGCAATGCCCCATAGCCCTTGGCCTATCGGAGTTCCATTATAGGCCGCCACGGAGCTGAGCGGAGCGTAACCAGTCCACCCAGTACCAGGGGCACCACCCGGGACGAAAAATGCTGCCATGAGGATCACGCCCGAGAGTACATATAGCCAGTAGCTCAGCTCGTTAAGTAAAGGGAACGCCATATCTCCGGCACCAATCTGGAGTGGGATAAGGTAGTTTCCGAAAGCACCGATGAGCAGGGGCATCACAACAAAGAAAACCATGACCGTCGCATGCATCGTTACCAGCACGTTGTAGCCACCGGGGATGATCGAGCCATCAACGGCGATCGTGGTGGGAAGGAGATGGCCGATGATCGGAATTGGAGCGCCTGGGAAACCCAGTTGCCAGCGCACGCCGAGAGCCAGAGCTCCGCCGATGAAAAGAAAAGCAAGTGCCGTCCAGAGATATTGAAGCCCGATCATCTTATGATCGTAGGTCCAAAGATATTTTTTTATAAACCCTACATCATGGTGCTCGTCGTGGGCATGGGTTGCGTTAGTTTCGTTAACTGGTGTGTCCGCTGTGATTGTTGTCATTTGAACAATGGGTTTTGAGTTTTCGAGGGTGAATTAAAGATCAAATCCCCTTCGTTGAACATAAAAAAATATTTGTTTGGCTGGAATGGGTCTATGGGTTTCGATGGCGGGGAGGGCGAGTGGATCGATCGAAGGACGAATCGATTAAGATCCAGCGGCCGCCAATTCCCGCAGGAGGGCCCGATTGAGGCGGATGCCAGCGAGGAAATTTGCGATCGGGAAACTCTCGTTCGGGGCATGCGCGCGGCAATCTGGTGACGCTAGTGCAAGGAGGAGAGCCGGGTGGCCGAGAATTTTTTGAAAATCGGTGAGGATCGGGATGGAGCCGCCTTCGCGGGTGAGGGCTGGCGGACGACCGAAGGTTTCGTTCAGTGCGCGGCGGGCGGCAAGGCCTTGAGTGCTTGTCGGATCGAAGGCGAAGGGTTCACCGCCGTGGCCGTTCGTGATCTCGATGCAAATGCCGGGCGGGCGGTTTTTTTGAAAATGGCGAGCGGCCAAAGCTAGGATCTGATCGGGCTTTTGGTTGTGAACGAGGCGGAAAGACACTTTAAAAAAGGCTTCACTAGGCAGGACGGTTTTACTGCCTTCGCCTTGGTACCCACCGCCAATGCCGTTTATTTCCGCTGTCGGGCGAGCTCCGATGCGCTCGATGGCGGAGTAGCCGGCCTCGCCGGCGAGTTCGCTGACGCCGGCTTGCCTGGCGATGTCGCAATCTTGAAGGGGAGATTCCGCTGCTGCGTCACGTTCCCAATCCGCCAATTCCTTCACGTCATCATAAAACCCATCGATCGCAATGCGGCCAGCGTCATCGTGAAGACTCGCAATGAGTCGGGCGGCCGCTGTGACGGGATTCGCCACTGCGCCACCGTAGATGCCGGAGTGAAGATCATGCGAGGGGCCGATGACTTTCACTTCCATGGTGGCGATGCCTCGAAGCGCGTAACTGAGGGTCGGGTAGCCCTCGGCAGCCATTCCGGTGTCCGAGATGGCGATGGAGTCGCATGCGAGTTCGGCGCGGTTTTTTTCCAAAAATGTTGTGAGGTTGGTGCTCCCGATTTCCTCTTCACCTTCGATGAGAAAAATCACATTCACAGGGAGTGGACCTTCCGCCAACGCTTCGCGGACGCCGAGAATATGGGCTAAAATCTGGCCCTTGTTGTCACTCGCCCCGCGACCGTAGAGGCGGCCTTCACGGATTTCGGGAGCGAAGGGCGGTGAGGTCCAGAGTTCCAGTGGCTCTGGCGGCTGGACATCGTAGTGACCGTAAATGAGCACCGTTTGCTTGGCGGGATCGTGCGGCGTCTTCGCTAAAACCACAGGGTGACCGGCGGTGGGTTCGAGTCGGGCATCGAGGCCGATCGCGCGCAGCTTCGCTAGCAACCACTCGGCACACGATTGCATGTCGGGTTGGTGAGCGCTTTGGGCGGAAACACTGGGAATCCGAACAAATTCCATAAGTTCGTCAATGCGAGGGTCGTTCATATGAGATGTCAATATATTGTGGTAGAGGGTCGAAAAGCTCCCTTGATGTTGTATTTTTTTCTTGTTCTGGCAAGGTCGCCATCTAGGCTTAAAATCATCTTTTAACCGAATTCCCATGTATCTGCAATCTCTGGAAATCATCGGATTCAAATCCTTCGCCGCAAAAACTGTCCTGAATTTTCATCGGGAGGTCACCGCCGTGGTCGGTCCAAACGGTTGCGGAAAATCCAATGTGCTCGACTCGATCCGATGGGTGCTGGGCGAGCAGTCGGCCAAGGCGCTTCGCGGTGGCGAGATGGCGGACGTGATTTTTAGCGGCACGGATAGCCGTCCGCCTCTCGGCATGGCGGAGGTTTCGATGACCTTTGCGGAATGCGAAAAAGAATTGGGCGTGGAATGGAATGAAGTTCGCATCACGCGGCGTGTGTATCGCGATGGAAAGAGCGAATATTTTCTCAATAAAACGGCCTGCCGCCTTAAGGATATCCATCAACTTTTCATGGATACAGGCGTCGGTCGCAGTGCCTACTCGATCATGGAGCAGGGCAAGATCGATCAGATTTTGAGCAATCGCCCCGAGGATCGGCGCGCTATTTTCGAAGAGGCTGCCGGAATCACAAAATTCAAGTCACAGAAAAAAGAAGCGCTCCGCAAGTTGGAGCTCAGCGAGTCGAACTTGGTGCGTGTTCAAGACATCATCAAAGAAGTGAAGAGGCAGATCGGATCGCTGCAGCGTCAGGCTGCTAAGGCGCGACGCTATCAATCCATTCTTCAGGATTTGAGGGTTTTCGACACCCATCTTTCTTATAACACCTATCGCCATCTTTCTAGTGAGTTGGATTCGCTGCGTTCGCGCCTCAATGGAGGCGAGGAAAACAGGCAGAGCCACGAGCAGGAAATTGCTAGCCAGGAGGCCGAGCTTGCCGAGCTAAGGCAGGGCTTGCAGGAACTGGAAACCGAAGCGGAAACGATTCGAGACGGAATGCAGACGCTCCGCAACCGTGTGTTTTCGGCCGAGAACCGGATTCAAACCAACCATGAGCGGAGCGCTGAGTCGACGATGCTGATTGATCGTCACCGTTTGGACATCAGCCAAGCGGAAGAGAAAATCCGCACTCAGGAGGAGCAAATCGAGCAGACGGACGCTTTGCTCACGCAGATGGTCGAGAGTCTCGGTCAGCACCAAGCGACATTGGATGAGCATAGCGCAAGGCTATCCGCGCTTCGCGAAGAACGCATCGGTGTGGAGCGGGAGTTGTCTGCAAATAGTTCGGAATTTTCCGGTTTGGAATCGCGACTGAATTCGCTTCGCGCCGAGATATCGACCGCGGCGAGTCGACGCGAATCGGGCGAGACTCGCATGCATCTCCTCCAAGGTGAGATCGACTCCACCGCGCGCCAAGCGGCGGAATTTTCTGCCAACATGGACGAACTCCAGCGCCGCAAAGATTCCGCACAATTGGCCTTGGAACATTCGCAGGCCGAGGTTGCGGCATCCATCGCTGACCACGATCAAGCGCAATTCGACAGGCAGAATGCCGATGCTGTGATGAACGAGGCGGGCAAAGAAGCTGCCGGTGTGGAGTCCCGCTTGGAAATCCTGCGTCAGCTTCAGGAACAAGGCGAAGGATTGGATGAAGGAACGCAGGCTGTTTTGCGCGGACTCGACAATCCGGAGTTTTTTCAAAGTGCGATTGCGGGAACGCTGGCCGGACACATACGCGTTGAGGAACGATTTATTCCCGCGATGGAAGCGGCTCTCGGGCCGGCTTTGCAGACCGTCATCTTCCGCGATCCCGATGCCGCCAAGGCTGCGATTCAGACATTGCAGGGAAACAAGCTCGGTTGTGCGGCGGTGATTCCTGCCAACTGGATTTCAAGTAGCACGGAAGCGTCCGATGGGGAAATTCCCTTCGGGGTTCTTGGGCGCGCATCTGATTGTGTGAAGGGGGATGGCGAGGGTGCTGTTTTGGCAAGGCAACTTTTGAAAGGGGTACTCGTTGTCGAAAACATGAGCGACGCATTCCGGTTGCGATCTGAAAACCCCCGGTTTGCCTTTACCGCACTGGAAGGCGGATTCATCAGTCACAGTGGACTCATTTATGGTGGGCAGTCGGGCGACAATGCGGGCCAGTCGACACTGCTGCGCAAGGTGCAAATCGAAAAGTTGGAAATCGCACTCACTTCCGCCACCGCTCGTATCGAAGATCTGGCCATCACTCGCTCGAGGTCGGTTGCCGCTATGGAAGCCGCGACGACGCGCCTTCGTCATGCCCGCGATACCCAGCAGGCCGCGCAGGTCGAATCTGCCTCCATCGAAAATGAGCGTCGTCACATGGAGCGCCAACTCTCTGACATCGAAGCGAAACGCGGATCGTTCCAACGTGAGACCATTTCGATTGAGGAAGCTATTCGTAGCAGTCTAGTGCGATTGGGCGAACTCGAGGCCCGCATCGCCGAAACGACGTGTGCTCTCGACGGATGCCGAGCCACGCGCAACGAGTGCGAAACGCGAATCCAAGTCGCCCGTGAAAATGAAAGCGACGCCTCCGATGCCCTTAATGAAATTCGCGTGAGGGTCGCGACTGAGCGCCAGCAACAGGAAGGACTCCATCGCCAGCGCGGACCCATGGCTGCTCGCATCATTGAGCTCAACGAGCTTCTCGATGCCCGCCGAGTCGATATCTCCAACTACGAATCGCGTATCGAGTCGCTCACCGTAGAAAATGCCTCGCTCGATATTTCGATTACGGAATGGCGTGAAGAACTTTCCATGGAGGAAGCCAAGTTGAACGCACTGATGGCACGGCGTTCCGAGGTTAACGCTCAAGCCGAAGCCGTGGACAACGCGCTTCGAGCTGCACGGCAGCAACTCGCGCAACTTCAGGACGAACGCAGTCGATGGGAAGTGAAAGCCGCTCAGAGTGAGATGCGGTTGGAAAATATTCGCACTCATATCACGCAGCGCTATCAGGCCGATTTGGAGGCCTTCGAGCCCGACACCTACGCGCTGCTCTGCGCCCTTCGCGATCGGGATCAGGGGAAATCCGATTCTCCCGAAGAGGGCGATGCGGCTACCTCTGCGCCCAAGGTGGAATCTGTGGTGGAGCCACCACCAACGCAAAGCGGATCCATTCCTTGGGACCGCATTGAGCAACTTGTCAATGAACTGACAACACGCCTCGACTCGATGGGACCAGTGAATATCGATGCTATTCAGGAGTTCGAGGAGCTCGAGCAACGGTATCTATTTTTGGAAAAACAAAACGAAGACTTGGTATCCTCGAAAGCGGAGCTTCTGGAAGTGATCGCGAAGATCAACCAAACGACTAAGGCACTCTTTGCCGACACCTTTGAGAAAGTCCGCGTCAACTTCCAAGAGATGTTCACCGAGCTTTTCGGCGGGGGTCGAGCGGATCTTGTTTTGGTGGATGCAAGCGACCCACTCGAGAGTGGCATCGACATCATCGCGAAGCCACCCGGCAAGCAACTCCAGAGCATCAGTCTCCTCTCAGGTGGGGAGCGAACGATGACGGCGGTCTCTCTCCTCTTCGCCATTTATATGGTGAAGCCGAGTCCCTTCTGTGTGCTGGACGAAATGGATGCGCCGTTGGACGAGTCAAATATCACGCGTTTCATCAAAATCCTCGATCGTTTCACTGGACAGAGTCAATTTGTCGTGATCACTCACAACAAACGCACGATCAGTCGTGCTGACATGCTCTATGGAGTGACCATGGAAGAACACGGCGTGAGCAAACTCGTCAGCGTGAAGTTCAGCGGAAAATCCGAGGACTCTGAGAAGTCCGATCAAAGCGTGGCGAATGTTTTTGGGAAATCAGAGAACCTTGCGAGTGAGGATATCGCGATAGCTGACTCCGTGGCCGAGAACCTCCAACCCGAGACCCTTGAGGAAGAAGCGGTCGCAACATGAACCTGTATCAAAACCTCAAAGCGGCTGTCCAATTGCGCCTCGACGTCGTCGCCGATCACGCCTTCCGTGATCGCGATGCCGCGGCGCACCTGAAGGCGCTGAAATCTGCTGCTGCGCATCTAGACTCATTGGTTGCGAGTCTTCCCTCCAACACAGATCCCACACTCCGCCATTATCTCGAGCGTCAAAGCTACACCAAGGCGCTGGCGTGGTTGCAGGACTCGGCTATGAAAGACCTGCTGAAGTGATGAAAAAAGTGAAATATGTTCTGGGCAGCTACATTTTCAAAGAGGGGGATTTAAGTCAGGAGGCCTACCGCATTATTAAAGGAAAGGTCGAACTCACGACGGACGTGGATTCGAAACCCGTGATACTAGCTCAGCTAGGCAAGGGGGATATTTTTGGTGAAATGGCTATGATAGATGAGCGGCCAAGGACCGCTTCAGCCCAATGTTTAAAGCCTACCGAATGTGAGGTGATGGATCCCGGTGATTTTCAGTCCCTCATTTTAGATCAACCCGCTCGCTCGCTCCCCTATCTCTCGGCTCTATTTGAGCAATTGCGCTCCGTGACAAGCCGACTACAGCATGAAGGCCGTGTTGCACCCCAATCCCAAGAAGATCTATTGGAAAATGCGGTTCCAAATAAACCAACGCCCATTGAGGCGCATCCATTTTCTCCATTTCAAATGCAAGCAGAGAGTCAACAAGAAACCGCCACTTCGACGATCATATTAAAACCCCTGACTCCCACGTGTTCGTCCGTCATGCCTGAAGGATATGAAGCGATGCAGTTGGTTAAGTTTCCCTTTTGCATTGGGCGGCAAACGCAGTCCGGCTCCCACCATGTCGAAGTTTTATCCGCGAATGATTTTATGATCGCGGACATGTTGCCATTTCAGGTTTCGCGAAATCACTGTTCGATCGAGCGTGAGGGGGATCGATACTTTGTAAGGGATCGGGGAAGCACGTTGGGCACCATCGTGAATGGGGTTCCTTTAGGGGCAAAAAAAGAGAGACTCATTTATGAACTCTTGCCTGGGGCCAATGAGTTGATTGTGGGATCGAAGCAGAGCCCGTATGTGTTTCAGATCGATCTGGCCTGATCTTTGGGGGCGCTCTAGTCGAGAATCTGCTTTGCGGCTTGTGGAGAGGGAAGGCCCCAGCTTTTCCAGCGCGATAAGTATTCACTGCGCGGGAGAAGGACGTAATGAGGAGCGGCGTCCGCACGAAGCCAAATGATCAAATCTCGAATTCGGGGTTCCGACATCACGGTGCAGCCGGCCGTCGGGATTTTCGGACCTCGCTGGATGTGGAAAAAGATGGCGCTCCCCGCGCCTGGGATGGGCTTTGCGGCATTATGCTGGATTTCGATAAGCCATCGGTGAGGGGGGTCGTTCAAACGCATGCGCTGCTTTTCGAACCACGCTGGGGGATTTTGAGGATCGACACGCACATGGCGGTTGTAGTTTGGCAACGAGGGATCATCAATCCATGCGTCCGCACGGGTCATCGTGTGAAATGGAAAATCGGCCCCCTTTGGCAAGGTGAAATCATAGGTGAAGATTTTCCCAATTTTGAAAATGCCGACTGGCGAGCGCTTGTCACTTTCGCACTTCAGGGGGTGAGGAGCCTTTGTCGGAGTGGTATGCACGCCAATCCCCCATGCAAGGCCGTTGCGCCCATACAGGACATCCCAAGGCGGCGAGGCGGGCGCCCATTCGCGATCCCGTTTTTCGAAGAGTTGGAGACGACCGCTCGAGGAGTTCCAATCGGGAGCGATGGAAATAACGATTTGCTTGGTTTGCGGAGAAATCGCATCTGCCTTGAGGCAAATCGCTGAAAGCAGGAACCCAAATAGGATCAGGTAGCGCATGGGTGGCTCTCAGCGCAGGCGGGGAACAATCAAGGCTTAGCGGGAACGGCTTCGATGGCGGGTTGAGCGACCGAGGCTTCTGTTGCACCTGCTGATGATGGAGAACCTGATGTGGCAGCGAGGCGAGAGAGTTGGGATGCAGCTATGCGAGCCACGGGGGACTGCGGGAATTGTGACCCTATCATGTTGTAGGATCGGCGTGCTTCCTCGCGCTGGAATGATCGAAGATAAATCTCCGCTTCCGAATAGGCAGCATAGGGAGCCGCATAGCTTTGGGGATATTGTGTGACCACTTGCTGGTAGGTCGCGATAGCGGATTTGGTATCACCTGCTGCGTCTTGGTTTTGTCCGATACCCAACAGAGCGCCTCCAGCGAGTTCATGTTGTGGAAAATCTTTCAGAAACGCACGGAAGGCGACTGTGGAGTCGTCCCATTTGCCTGCATCGCGGAGCAACGCAGCGATCCGCAAGCGGGCATTGGCAGCCGGGATGCTCGAAGGATATTTGGCGATGAGAGCTTGATAAGCTTCGATTCCGGTGGCTTCGGCGAGAAGTATTTGAGCTTGGTTATTGGCTTGGCTGGTTTTAACGAACCAAGCGATGGTGGCTACGATAGCGAAGATAAGAATCGCAGCCGCGGTAAAAAAGCGGGATTTGTTTTTCTCCCAGAAGAGTTCGTTATCCAAAGCAGAATCAGCTAAGATAGGGCCTTCAAAAATCGGTGTTTGTGAGGTGGCCATATTAACCGCCTACCTCCGCGCGGGCTGCATCGGCTAGGGCTGTGCTCAGATAGCGTTCACCAGTCGAGCAACCGATCGTGACGATCAGTTTGCCAGCATTCTCAGGTCGTTTCGCAATTTCGATGGCAGCGTGGACGTTCGCTCCGGTGCTGATCCCGCCAAGGATGCCTTCCTCCTTAGCGAGGCGACGTGCCATGGCAAAAGCGTCATCGTTGCTGACTTGGATGCACTCGATGATCTGGGCTTCACCAGCGGCATTTTTGAGGTGGAGGTTATTTGGAACGAATCCGGCACCGGTGCCTTGAATTTTGTGCGGACCTGGCTTGACAGGTTGACCGGCAAGGGTCTGAGAAATGACTGGGGAGTCGGCTGGTTCTACCGCGATCGCTTGAAACGAGGGTTTGCGTGAGCGGAGCGCCTCAACGCAACCGGTGATCGTCCCGCCTGTTCCAACGGCCGAGACGAAGATGTCCACTTTGCCATCGGTGTCGGCCCAGATTTCTTCGGCCGTCGTCTTTGAATGGATCGCGGGATTCGCGGGGTTGTTAAATTGTTGAGGCATCCATGAGTTCGGGGTTTCTTGAACGAGCGCCTCGGCCTTAGCAATAGCGCCTTTCATTCCCTCAGAACCAGGAGTGAGAACAAGCTTCGCGCCGAGCATGGCAAGGAGGGTGCGGCGCTCGAGGCTCATGGTTTCGGGCATAGTGAGGATAATCTTATAACCTTTTGCGGCGGCAACGAACGCCAAAGCGATACCGGTATTTCCGCTTGTGGGCTCGATGATGATGGTATCTGGGGTGAGGATACCACGTTGTTCGGCATCTTCGATCATAGCCATGCCGATGCGGTCTTTCACGCTCCCAAGCGGATTAAAGAATTCGCATTTGAGAGCGATGGTGGCGTTGAGACCGGCTGTGACGCGGTTGAGTTTGACCAGGGGTGTGTGGCCCACGGTTTCGACGATGTTGTTATAAATCTTTCCCATAGGTTAAAGCGTGAGATTTCGATTACTACACAAGCCAACTCGGTAGTGCAACACTGATCGAGGGGATGATGATTATCCGGTCGTTCGCAGCCCGCTTGCGATCGCGTTGATACTCAGGAGCACTTGAGGAAGTAGTTTATCCTTGAGCGGTGTCGTGGTCGTGGCGCGCCATTTTGAAAGGAGTTCTACTTGGTGAATATGAAGGGAACGTAAACCCGCGTCGCGGAGGGCGAGGGTCTTGAGCATTCGCGGGCGGCGGAGTTCCAGACTGCCTCCAAAGACCTCTGCCATCATCGAGCGCGTCGCATCAAACTCGTTGAGAATAATAGCGAGTATCGTCTCCCTGATTTCTGGATCGATTACAAGGCTCGCATAGAGGGACATGATATCCCGATCCGCACTCGCTAGGTTCGTCTCCACGTTAGTGAGAACATAGTAGAGGAAAGGGGATTTTTTGAGTCCTTTGGAGAGACTTTGGAAGAGGGGCGGGCGATTCGCAGATAACTCGCGAAGCGCGCTGCCCACGCCGAACCAACCAGGAAGATAATGGCGGCTTTGATTCCAGCTGAAGACCCAAGGAATGGCACGCAGGTCTGCCAGCGTTCGTTGACCGCTTCGCCGCGAGGGCCGAGAACCGATACGGCTCGTCTCAAGGGCATCAATCGGCGTGGCCTCCGAAAAGTAGGCCATAAAGTGAGGGTGCTGGATGAGTGAGGTGTAGGCGTTGCGGCTGGCGGAAGAAAGAAATTCGCAGGTCGGCAAGAAGTCGGCGTCAGTGGGACTCTGGGATTGTTGAATGGAAACGGCGGCGACACCGGCCTGCAATAATTCGAGGTTGTGGACCGCAGAGGCGATATTGCCGTATTTTTGGAAAATGGTTTCACCTTGTTCGGTGACACGAAGATCTCCCCGAACCGAGCCTCGTGGAAGGGCATCCAAAAAGCGATGTGTGGGGCCTGCGCCTCGGCTGATCGTACCTCCGCGTCCGTGAAAAAACCGGATTTTAGCACCCGCTTCATAGCCCGCCTTGGCGAGGGCTTGTTGGGATTGGTGAAGGGCCCATTGGCTTGCGAAAATGCCGCAGTCTTTGTTGCTGTCGCTATATCCGATCATAACCTGCTGGATCGGCATGTTGCGCTGGGGGGAAGGGATTCGTGCCACTCCGCAGAGCTGGAAGTCGAGACTGCGTTTGGTGACTGGGTGGGCAAGAAAACTCCGAACGATGGAGGGTCCGTTTTCGAGATCGTCGAGAGTTTCAAAAAGCGGAACGACGGGGACCTCGCATACAAGCCCATCCAAGGACCAGTGCGCCAAACCGACTTCGCGTGCGAGCAGATAAACGCAAAGAAGATCGGAGAGCCTCCTCGTCATACTCACGATCAGTGATCCGATGCCGTCGTGGCCGAATTTTTGAATGTGCCGGCGGAGGACTCTATAGGAAGCAAGAACAGCATCTGCCTCGTGTCCCGCCGTGGCATCGGCTCCAATAAACGGACGCGGTGAGAGAAGTTCATTTTCCAGAAAAGCAATGCGGCGCTCTTCATCCCACTTCGAGAACGAACTGTCATCGTTGCCGCTGGCCTTGAGAAGTTGATCGATGGCAAGATCGTGAAAGTGGCTATTCTGCCGGATATCAAGTGAGGCGAGGTGAAATCCGAAGGCATCCAACGCGCGCCGTACGGGTGAGACAGCCGTGTCGGCTAGGCGCCCCGCTCCACTTTCATGCAAAGAGTCGGATAGAAGGGCGAGGTGGGTCTCCAGTTCGTAGGGATGGCGATATTGGATCCCGCCATCTTCAACGAGTTTCGCCTCTTCGACTTCGCCGGTGGTGACGGGTAGTTTGCCTTGAAGGAAGAGCACAAATTGACGCCAGGGTTCGTCCGAGTAGCTGAGCTTGAGACTTTCCGCGAGGGCCGGATTTTCATTCGAGAATTTTGTGAGGAGGGATTGGAGGGAAGCCGGAAAATCTTGGAAGTTACTTGAAAGGGGAAGTTTGGTTGCGAGGTCTTCCAGTTGTCGGTAGAGAACAACAAGGCCGTTTAAGCGGAGCTCAAGTAAGCTCGATTGAGTGACGGAAGCGGTGACGAGGGGGTGGCCGTCGCGGTCTCCGCCGACCCATGTGCCCAAACGAATTTTTGGCCGACTGCGTGGGTCCTCGAGAAGACGAGCATCAAAACCAACGGATTTCCAAGATTGAATCAACCTCTGGTCGAGTCGTGAGAGGGCGAGAGGAAAGACCTCTCGGAGATAACAAATCACGCCTCGGCGCTCGGTGGCCACATCAGGTTTTTCCAAGAGGATCTCGCCGGTGCGCCATAGTCTCTCGAGCACGACCTTGATTTGATCGCGGAGGTCGTCTCTTTGAGCGGGTGAAAGTTGGTTTGCTTCCCGTGCAGTGAGGAGGGCGTGAATGGCGCGATGTTGCTCAAGCACGGCCGCGCGTTTCGCCTCGGTGGGGTGAGCGGTGAGAACAGGCTCAATGCGGATTGTGAGAAGAGCGGCGGCAATCTCTTCCGGCGACATGCCGGAATCGGCGAGGGCGCGCAATTGGTTCGGCCAAAGACCTGGCTCGGATTCGCAACCTTTCTCGATTTCGCGCGCGCGCCGTGTTTGGAACGCCGCATTCTCCTCGACCATATTTAGGAGCTGGAATGCGATTGATGTCGCCTGCTCAAATCCCTCGGAGCATCCGGCCATGGTTCCAACCCAAGGCAACCGCTCGGCCACTTCGTCCTCACCGAGTTCGTGTAAAACCTCTTGGAGACACCTCATAAGAAAATCTAAATCCACAGAGATTTTCTCAAAGCCCGATGCAATATATTCAGCCGTTGTATTCACCCTAGTTGCGGACTCTTGCGGGTTTTGAAGAAAATTTCAACGCCCGAGGTTGTTTTTTGCTCAAATATTCTCAATGGGGTCAAACGAAGCGAGGGTTTGCTCGAGCATCGGCATGGTTACACCACTGTGGAGGAGCTAAAACGAGGAGAGGACTTTCGTTCTATTTGACAAGCTAGAAGGTAGAAACCAGCTGCATTAGGACGGGCGGTGTCGAAGTGAAACTAAGCAGGTCACTCTCCATACACGCCCTTGGCACCGTAGGATCCGTAGTATTTACCCGAATAGTAATAGGCATAGTAGCCCCCGCGACCGCTTGGAAGGAAGTTGAGAATCAGACCAGCTGGGTGGGTTTTAGTTTCCTCCAAAGATTTAATGGCTCGCATCACCATTTTCTTCGGTGTGGTGAACGCGCGAACAACCAGCGTGCAAAGATCAATGTGGGGAGCAATGAGGAGTGTGTCACTCACAGCCAGTAGGGGAGCGGAGTCAACGACAACGCGATCATATTTCGAAAGCGCTTCTTTCAAAACACGATCGATATTCTCGTAAGTGAGCAACTCGGAGGGATTCGGCGCACGACCACCCGCCGTCATGATCTGCAAGTTCTCGATGTGCGTCGGAACAATGGCATTTTTCATCGTGCAAGTCCTCATCAGTACCTCGGAAAGGCCGGGCTTCCGGTTCTCACCGAAAAAAACGATGGATCCACCTGGTTTGCGTAGATCTGCATCAATAAAGAGGGTGTTGAATCCCTGCTGCGCAAGGGTCACTGCAAAATTCGAACTGCAGAATGTTTTGCCTTCGCTTGGCATGGAACTCGTGAAAAGAAAGGTGCGGGCATCTTCATTGATGCGGTGAAGCGTCAATGAGGCTCGAAGAGATCGGAAGGATTCGGCTACAATGCCAGACCGTTCTTCGTTGGTGACAAGGACGCTGGCTCTGGCATTGAGGCTAAGTTTGGGAATGGCGGCGATGACGCCAACGCCAGTGACATTCTCGACTTGATCAACGGTTTTCATGCTTGTGTCCATGAAGAACATGAGCAAAGCCAGTCCAACGCCTATGGCAGCGCCGCCCAGAAGCGATTGGATCCACTTTTTCGTTACACTTGGGCGAATCGGGCCTGCACCTACTGCCGTTTCATGAATGCGAACAGGAGATTCCGTGAGCTGCTTGGAGACATCGACCTCCTTGAGGCGCGAGATAACGGAGGCGTAGAGGGCCTGATCCGTTTCCTGTTCACGTTTAATGTCGTTATACTCGATGGATTTGTGGGTGACTTCGAGGAGTCGCTTCTCAGCGGCTTCTCGGGCTGTTTTCATTTCTGTAGACTGAACTTCCAAGCGATTGCGGGAGTTAGTTAACAGGACAACGGAATTCTTGAGGATCAGCTTCAGGTCGGCTTTTGTGAGTTCGATTTGGCTTTTGATGGCGATATAGGAGGGGTGCTTCGACCGGTAGCGTTGAGCCACGATGGTCAAATCTCTTTGCCTTGCATTCAAAGATTCGGAATACTGAACGACCTTCGGTTCCGCTGCCACGCTAGGTAAATTGAGAAGTTCCTCCGGTTCGCCCGTATTGGCTCGAATAACGGCCAAGTCGCTATCAATTTGTTCAAGGCGGCGCTGAATAATGGCTTGGTTGTTTGAAACCTCGCCCACTTGGGTTTGAGCCGAAGAGAGCATGGTCTCGATGGAGGCGGCGCGTTCCCTCTCGCGGAAACTCTGCATGGCTTCCTCGGACACGCGCAATTTTTTACGCAGGCGGTCGGCTTCCTCAACCAAGAATTGAGTTGCGGACTTGGCGGCATCCGAGCGCTTTTCGAATACATATCGTATGTATTCATCAGCGTAAGCATTCGCCAACTTCACGGAAAGGTTCGGATCGCGGCTCGTTATTACGACATCGATCAAGCGCGTCTGGGGTCGATAAACGACACTCACCATTCCGGAAAGTGAGCCTGCTGCGCGATCGATACTGGCATCCTTTGGGGAAATCCCGACAGCGGAAAGAAAGCGAGGATCCTGATCAAGCTTGAGGCGAGTACTGACTCGCTGGGAAAAAGGATAGCTACGGATCAAATCCACCACGGTATTGATCATGTCAATACTGCGAATCTGTTCGTCACGCACTTGTGAGAACCTAGGATCCAAAATGCGCGCCTGATCTTGCTCGATAAAAAGAACGGAACGCGCACGATAGGTTGTCTCGATCTTAGATAGGGTGAATCCGGCATAAATGCCGCCCAAAATCACGCAAAGAATGATAATCCACAGGCGATCGATGACCGCATGAAAATATTCCCGCCAATCAATTGACTCAAGGGGTGGTGCGGATTCTGGCGGGCGTGGTTGAATGGCCTGATCTGTGCTCATCGGAAGTGATTCTTAATGGGAAATAGGGTCTCGGGAATCAATACCAACTTTCACCGACAGTGATGATATCGCCCGGCAAGACATTGAAGCTCCCGCCTAGGGGATCCTCGAGCTTTTTTGTGTTGACTTTGATGGTTTGAGTTTTTCCCTCAACCGATCGCTTCACAGTGATATTTTTGGAATCTGCGATACGACTGAATCCGCCAGCCATGCCGATGGCTTCGAGGATACCCAGTGACTCGGTACCTTGAAGTTCGTAACTGCCAGGTCTTGTGACTTGTCCGATGATCGTGAATTTCCTTTGCGTGTAGGAAACAATATTCAGATAGACTTGGGGGTCGACGACATAGTCGGCATTAAGAAGCTTGCGAATATGATCTTGGGCTTCCCTCACGCTCATGCCAGCGACTTTGACTTCACCCAGAAGTGGCAACTGGACGCGGCCGTCGCGGGCAATTTTGGATTGCATGTTCAAGTCAGGTTCTTTGTACACCATCAAGTTGAGCGTGTCGCCAGTGGATAAGATGTAGTCACCTTCACCTGCGATCAAAGTGGGTATAGAGGCGTCCGAACCGAGCGGCTTTTCCGCTGTGGCGGGACTGCTTTCCTGAGACGGAGCGGGAGCTGATCTGAAAGCGCCTGCGGGCGCGGTCGGATCCGCTTGGGTTTGCGGAGCGGGTAGAACTGGCGGCGCTGCGGAAAGAGGCTGTAATATCGCTAATGCGGTAAATATAATGACTGAAAAAACGGCGGGAAAAAAGGATTGGGAAAACATTCCAGTAGGAATCTAAACAGAACAACTTAGAAGGTCAAATTCAAGCTAGTGCTGAAACGGGTTTGAAGTTCACTAGCGGAGTTGCTGCCTTGGCCGGATGTAACCATCATCGAATTTTGCCAGGAAGCCCACTCTCGAAGGCGCCAACTGAGCGTCGCGTTGGTCAGGAAGTGATCCTCAGGTCCCTCGGAGGCGTTTGTATTTTTCGAGTCGGAGAGCGCGACATTTCCCGTTTGCTCGTAGCCAGCAGAGAGGGAGAGGCTGGTGCCCTTAATAAGAGTTTGGGAGATGGTGACAAGACCGCCACGAGTGACATTATACTGATCGGGAGCGAGGCTGGAATAGCCTTGGTTCTGATAAACAGATAGCGACAGACGAGTTTTTTGCCGAGCGTTCCATCCAGCCAAGAGGCTGAAGTTCGGTCGGATATCAGTGCCTTGAAAGCTGTAGCTGGTTTTGAAATAGGTCTTCTCTGTTGGCGTGTAATTGATCCCGATATTGTAAATGGGACGAATGCCTATGGCTTCCGAGTTGGCGGAATCCTGATCGGTCACGTAGCCCGCGCCACCACCTGCATCGATCGAAAATTTGGGTGCGAGTTGATAGGTCGCGGTTAGCATGGCGTCCAATGAGCGGCGACTACCCCCATCCGCATCTTGGAGCTTTTGGATCTCCTCGTTGCTGCTGAGTGAGAATCGCAAATTGGTTTTTGCGGAAACTAGGTAGTCGGCAAATGTACTTAGGCCAAGACTTATGGTATCGCTGTCTGGTTGAGCGGACTGTCCTTCGGCAACCTGTGAATCGGAGGTCTTTGAATAGGAGAGAGAGGCCGCTCCGCCAGCGCTGAAGGAATCATTGATGATGTAACGCGCAGAAAGTGAGGT
>Ga0209550_10000884_pt1 | contig 28755 bp, 23 predicted proteins | sample LauGreSuBDMM15SN_2_FD_187567 | JGI IMG/M metagenome (GOLD analysis project Ga0209550, IMG submission 187567) | Freshwater lake microbial communities from Lake Michigan, USA - Su13.BD.MM15.SN (SPAdes) (version 5) | ecosystem: Environmental > Aquatic > Freshwater > Lake | place: Lake Michigan... | reverse complement strand
CTGCGGCGAATGCGTGCAGGCATGCCCAACAGGCGCGCTGATGCCCAAGACGCAAATTGGCTCGCAAGTGGTGGACCAAAAAGTCGATTCTGTGTGTCCCTTCTGTGGTGTGGGTTGTTTGCTCACCTACAACGTGAAAGACAACAAAATAGTGAGCGTGGAAGGTCGTGATGGGCCTGCCAATCACAATCGTTTGTGCGTCAAAGGACGGTTTGGCTTTGACTACATCCAACACCCACAACGCCTCACGGTGCCGCTCATCCGCAAATCGGGCATAGCCAAAGATCCGGCTTTGATTAGCGCATTGAATCGAAATGCCGCAGATTGGTCTTCTGTGTTCAGAGAAGCCACTTGGGAAGAGGCATTGGCCCTAGGCGCAGGCAAGTTAAAGCAGCTGCGTGACACTCATGGCCCGAAATCCTTGGCAGGCTTTGGCTCTGCCAAGGGCAGCAACGAAGAAGCCTATCTGTTTCAAAAGTTGGTCCGCACTGGATTTGGTTCCAACAACGTCGACCATTGCACTCGCTTGTGCCATGCCTCCAGCGTGTCCGCCTTGTTAGAAGGCGTAGGCTCGGCGGCAGTTAGCAATCAGGTGAATGACGTGGAGCATGCGGGACTTATTTTTATCATCGGCTCCAACCCCACGGCCAATCATCCAGTGGCAGCCACTTGGATGAAAAATGCAGCCAAGCGAGGCGCCAAAATTGTCTTGGCCGATCCGCGCATCACAGACCTTGGCAAGCATGCTTGGCGCACCTTGCAATTCAAGCCTGACACCGATGTGGCTTTGCTCAACGCACTGATTTACACCGTGATAGAAGAGGGTTTGGCCGATCAAGAATTTATAAAAACACGTGCCAACAACTATGAAGCGCTGAAGCAAAATATTCAAGGCTATAGCCCCGAAGCCATGGCCCCCTTGTGCGGCATCCCTGCCGAAACTTTGCGCGAAGTCGCCCGAGAATTTGCCAAAAGCAAATCGGCCATGATTCTCTGGGGTATGGGCATCAGCCAGCACGTTCATGGCACTGACAATGCACGCTGCCTCATTGCCCTAGTCACGGTGACCGGACAAATTGGCAAGCCTGGTTCTGGCTTGCATCCACTGCGCGGTCAAAACAATGTGCAGGGTGCCAGCGATGCGGGCCTCATTCCCATGATGTATCCCAACTATCAACGCGTTAGCAACCCTGACGTGCATGATTGGTTTGAAAAGTTTTGGAACACGCCGCTCGACAAGCAGCCCGGGTACACCGTGGTTGAAATCATGCACAAGGCCTTGGCCGATGATGCCGACCCGCACAAAGTGCGCGGCATGTACATCATGGGTGAGAACCCCGCCATGAGTGACCCCGATTTAAACCATGCGCGCCATGCACTGGCTTCGCTTGAGCACTTGGTGGTACAAGATATTTTCATGACAGAAACGGCGTGGTTGGCCGATGTGGTTTTGCCAGCAACTGCGTGGCCAGAAAAAACAGGCACTGTGACCAATACAGACCGCATGGTGCAAATGGGGCGGCAGGCCGTGCAAGCACCGGGTCTTGTCAAAGCCGATTTGTGGATCATCCAGCAAATGGCCAAAGGCATGGGTCTAAATTGGCAGTATGCAGGTGAGCACCATGGTTTGGCGGAGGTTTACGAAGAAATGCGTCAAGCCATGCACGAAGTGATCAGCGGTATTTCATGGGAGCGCTTGGAGCGTGAGTCTAGCGTTACTTATCCATGCCTCACAGACGAGGATCCCGGGGAGCCTACGGTGTTCAAAGAACATTTCGCAACCGCTGATGGCCGCGTCAATTTGGTACCAGCAGACATCATTCCTGCCAACGAGCGGCCTGATGCGCAATACCCATTTGTACTCATCACAGGGCGGCAGCTTGAGCATTGGCACACAGGCAGCATGACGCGCCGTGCCACTGTGCTCGATGCCATTGAACCCGAAGCCACTGCGTCGATATGCGGTGCAGATTTATTGAGTTTGGGCTTGAGCGCGGGTGACGTGATCACCTTGGCCTCTAGGCGGGGCGAGGTGTGTTTGCGCGTGCGCCGTGATGACGGCACACCGCAGGGCGCTGTGTTCGTGCCCTTTGCTTATTACGAAGCGGCTGCCAACTTGATGACCAATGCCGCGCTCGACCCGATCGGTAAAATTCCTGAATTCAAATATTGCGCCATTGCTGTGAAGGCCGGTGGAACATTGGCCACAGCACATGGTTTCTTTCAATAGGTTCAAGCCTTGAAATAGACCAGCTGATGGCTGGTTGCCAAAAGCTGCTGTTGGTCGCTCCAAATTTCTGCAGATTGGTCGTGATAGCCCATGCCAAACTTGGACGCACGGGCCAAACCCAAGACATGCTTTGAGCCTTGTGAGCTCAACATTTCTGCGTCAGCATGAAAGTGTGTGGTGAGCGTGATGGTGCCAGCCGGAAACCTACCCTGTCGCCGCACAAAGATTCTGGGCACAAAAGAGTCGCAAATAGATGTCAGCGATAAAAAGTCCAATGGCCTTGGCGGGTCATCTTGAACCCAAAACTCTGTTTCAGCATTAGGTTCACTCTCTTGCAGTTGCCCATCAATCATCAAACCTTTGTGGGGGCGCAGGTCGTATCGGCGTGTCCACTCAGGTGCTTTTGATGTATCGGCACGCTTTAGCTCAAGCGCCGGTGTGCGTACAGGAAAGGCTAATTCAGTAGACTCCCAGGTTTCACGGCGAATGGCAAACACGGCGCTGGCGCTGGTGGCCAGTTCACCATTGTGCTGATACAAGTTCACGGACCAATGTTGCGTTGAGCGGTTGGTTCGTACAGCCGTGGCTTCAATGCTGAAAGGTCCGTCTTCGATGGGGCCGGCAAAGTTCACTGTGAGTGAGATGGGATCGCCAATGCGAGCAGGATCTTTGAGGATGGCGTTGAGCAAAACGGCGGATGTGATACCACCAAAGGGCCCCACCATGTTGCCATAGGCCGGATCGGTATGGCCCCGCCAAGCGCCATCAGCTTGAAGGTCAAGCTTGACTGCTTGATCAAATGGGTGAACAGTGATTGACATGAATTGAAAAAATAAGAGAAGGAGGCTAACAGTAACATTTTCATTCAAGAAGCAACAGGGCATTTGAGTTTCAATGCGTGCTTCAGAGGCTTAAATTTGCCCTGTGCACCAAACAACAGCCGAGTCTATTGATGAATAGTCGGTCAAAATCTCTCAAAGTGTTGAGGGAAAAACTCAGCGAATTTTCACGCAGTGAAGCTGCTTGCATCCAATGGATGGTTTCAAACTTCTGTCAGTCGCTTTAACTTTGACTTCAGTTTTTGAATGGCTTTGCGGATCTCATCTGCTTTTTCTTTGTTCTTCTTTTCTTTTTTTCCAGATGGTGGCTTATGGGCCAATAAGGTTTCACGGCATTTGGGGCTACCACACCAGCAGGGATATTGAGCAACGAGTTTGTGCGTGATAGGCTCATCAATGATGAGGCCGTAGTCATAATTGAGTTCTGCGCCAGCTTGAATTCTTTTCTTGGCTTTGATGAAGACACGGCCATCAATGACTTCAGGTTTGCAATTGGGTGTGCAGCAGTGATTGATCCAACGCGCTGAATTGCCACCATGCAGCGCATCGATCACTCGGTCATCATCGATTTGAAAGTAAAAAGTGTGATTCGGATCATTGGGGTCATGAGGGTGCCGCTTCTCTGCTTCGTCTGCAGAGATAATTTCGCCAACATACTCAATGACAACGTCACCTTTTTCAATATCCTGTAGTGCGAACACACCCTTGCCGTGCACGCCAGATTTTCGAACTTGAATTCTTCTGCTAGAAGACTTCGCTGTAACCTTAGAAGAGTTTGAATTGTTCATTGCACAATGTTGCCAGAATTTTTACGCAACTCCCTTTGGGGTGATTTTTTGTAGCAAAATTTTAACCACGCATTGTCATAAATATTTCATATCTTTGAAATTTATTTGAAACTTCAAAACAGGATGATCAACTTCCAAGTTAAGACAACTTGGAGAACATCTTGAAAGAATTGCCAAACCCCACTTTTCCTATTTCGCAAATTGCATTGCCACGGGGGTCACTTCATCAAAGCCCTCAAAATCAAGGTTTTACCAACTGCTCAAAAATTTCGAAATCTCCCATCGAAGTTAGCTGGGCTCAACATCAGGATGAAGTAAGAGAAGCCCAAAAACTTCGCTATGAAGTGTTTGCGAATGAAATGGGTGCGCGGTTGCCAGACACATTGGCAGGGCATGACATTGATTTATTTGACGATTATTGCGAGCATCTCTTGGTTCGTGATGGCGACACAAGAGCTGTCATTGGAACTTATCGCGTTTTGACACCTGCCCAAGCCAAAAGGGTAGGCGGAACCTACACGGATACTGAATTTGATCTGACGCGTCTGCGTTTCATGCGTGAACGCATGGTTGAGTTGGGTAGAAGCTGTGTGCATGCAGACCATCGTCACGGTGGCGTGATATTGGCGCTGTGGGGTGCTCTTTTTGAGTTCATGTCTCGCAATCAACTCGATACCATGATTGGTTGCGCAAGCATACCCATGTTGCACAACGGCATTGTGAGTGGTGATACGGCTGCCAGTATTTGGAAGCAACTTTCTCAAACAAACTTGGCGTCTATTGAGTTTCACGCAATACCCCGTTTGCCACTGCCCATTGAAGAATTAGATTCTCACTTGCCCGTAGAGCCTCCAGCTCTCATCAAAGGCTATTTGAGACTTGGCGCCAAAATTCTGGGAGCACCCGCATGGGATCCCGATTTCAACACAGCAGATTTACCGATGTTGATGCAGGTGAAGGATTTACCTCTTCGGTATCGCAAGCATTTTGTAGGTGCATGATGATGTTCAAAGATGCTCAGGAGTTTATGCCAGGCGAAAGTCAAACAACTCGGCACTACCGAGCTATCTTTATTTCAGACCTTCATCTTGGAACCCCAGGCTGTCAAGCAGAAGCTTTGCTTGAGTTTTTGAAAAATCATACCTGCGACACCTTGTATTTGGTCGGAGACATTATTGACGGTTGGCAACTCAGGCGAAAATGGTACTGGCCGCAAGCTCACAACGATGTGGTCCAAAAGCTACTTCGCAAAGCGCGCAAAGGTTGTCGAGTTATTTATGTGCCTGGAAATCACGATGAATTTGCGCGTGATTTTCTGGATCATTCTTTTGGTGGTATTGAGGTTCTAGAGCATGCGGTTCATGTGACGGCAGATGGTAAGAAACTCTGGGTGATTCATGGTGACTATTTTGATGGCGTCATTCAATTTGCTAAATGGCTAGCCTATCTAGGCGACACCTTGTATGAGTGGGCGCTCAAGGCCAATCGCCACTTAAATTACATGCGAGGTCGACTTGGATTGCCTTATTGGTCACTTTCTGCATATTTGAAATTTAAAGTCAAAAAAGCCGTTAGCTTCATCTCAGATTTTGAAGTAGCCGTTGCACACGAAGCAAAAAAATTGGGCTATGACGGGGTTGTTTGTGGGCACATACACCATGCAGAAATTCGCGATATTGATGGTGTTTTGTATTGCAATGACGGCGACTGGGTGGAAAGTTTAAGTACCTTGGTTGAGCACCAGGATGGTCGATTGGAAATATTGACTTTTGATCCAAATTCAGAACAAAAAGCGACTACCAAGGTAACTTCATTGGTACATGCATGAAAATTATCTTGGTGACAGATGCTTGGACGCCACAAGTCAATGGCGTCGTTACCACCTTGGTTGAGTTGGCCAAAGAATTAAAAGTTGCAGGCCACCAAGTTGAAGTGATTCACCCTGGCTTGTTCAAAACAAAGCCTTGCCCTGGTTATGCCGGCATTGACTTGGCCATCAAACCTCTACCTGCGCTTCAGAAAATGCTAAAGACAAGCGAATTTGATGCAATTCATCTTGCCACTGAAGGACCTTTGGGCTGGGCTGCTCGAAAGATTTGCAGTCAAAACAAATGGCGATATACAACTGCATATCACACAAGATTTCCTGAAATATTGCAGGCAGCAGTCAAACTTCCATTGTTTATAGGGTATCAAATATTCAAGTATTTCCACAGACATTCGGCGGGTGTGATGGTGCCGACATATGGCGTACAAAATTTACTGTCTTCCCGGGGATTCAAAAATTTAAAGTCATGGACTCATGGCGTTGATGTTAATTTGTTCAGCTTTGAAAATGAGCCAACACACTACAAGGCTCTAGCGAATTTAAAACGCCCAATTGGTGTCTTTGTGGGGCGAGTTTCATACGAAAAAAATATTGAAACGTTTTTAAAAATGCCGTTTAACGGCTCCAAAGTTGTTTGTGGTGTGGGACCACTTGAGGCTGATTTGAAAAATCGATATCCAAATATCACTTGGCTAGGACTACTCCCAAGACCTGAGCTTGCTAAGGTTTACAGCACGGCGGATGTTTTTGTATTTCCAAGCAGACATGAAACTTTTGGCTTGGTCATGTTGGAAGCCATGGCTTGTGGAACGCCTGTAGCCGCATTTCCTGTTGATGGTCCGCAGGAGGTACTCAAGAACCACACCACCGGCGTGGTGAAGGGGGGTATCTTGAGTGAAGACTTGGCGCAAGCGACTCAGTCGGCGCTTCAAATTCCAAGAGCGCAAGCTCGAGAGCGCGCTTTAGAGTTTAGCTGGGAAAAATCTAGCAATTCATTCATAGACAACTTAGTGTCAGCCAAATAAGTGCAGATTGTTAGACTAAGGTCTAGAAGGTGCTACCAATCTTTTCAAGTCGGTATCTGAAATTGTTTCAAACACCTTCACAACTTTTTGAAGCCCTGAAATTTGACTGGTACTGACCAAATCAGTCACACGTTCCGACTCGGCTGGTGTCAAGCGGCCCATCAAATAGACAATGCCTCTTTCGGTCACAATTTGAACTGCTGAAGAGTGAATGTCTCTTGCTTGAATGATGATCGCACGTACCTGCCCAGTGATGACTTTGTCTTTGGCACGTTGTGTCAAAGAGCTTTCGGGGCTGATGGTCAAATCATTCACGACTGACTTGACATTGTCTTGACTCTTGACAAAGCGTTCAGCCAACATACGCTCGTTTTCACTGCCAACTTCTCCAGTCAGCAACACCATCCGGTTGTAACTGCTGACACGGACATGGGCACTTTTGTGCAGTTGGTTTCGAAGCCCTGACTCTGAACGAAACTCAATGGCTTCGTCTTCAAGTTGAATGCCAGCAGTGCGGCGGTCTAAAGCCACTTTGCCAGCCAGGGCTGCACTTCCCAATACAAGAGGCGCGCAGCCGCTGAGTTGAGTTGACCAGCATACGATCAATATGGAAATGAAGAGGGGCATTGAAAATTGAAATGAGCCTCTGGTTTTTTCGAACGACATATTGAAAATCCTTACTCAGATTCAAGGTGAAGAAATAATAAATTGAGGCAATCCCATGACCAACAATGGAAACCAAGAAATGATCACTGTGCCAATAAAGATGGCCATCAAGGCCGGTAATACAGATTGAATCACTTCCTTCAGCGGCTTTTTAAAGACTGCGCTTGCAAAGTAAATATTCATGCCTGCTGGGGGGCATAAAAATCCCATTTCCAAATTGGCTAGAAAAATAATGCCGAAGTGAATGGGATCGATGCCATAACTCATGGCCAAGGGCAACAAAAGTGGCACCAGCACAATGATGGCAGCATATATTTCCATCAAGGCACCAGCAAAGAACAAAAATACATTGAGGGCTAACAGAAATAGATATTTATTGGTCGTGATGCTTTGCACCCAATCAGATGCCAGGTCTGGTATGCCCACATCAATCAAATAGTTGGTCAACCCCAAAGCCATGCCCATGATGAGCAAAATGCCACCAATGACTTGTGCCGATTGCTTGAGGCAGTGATGAAATGTGGCAACTGACAGTTCTTTGTGAAACAAAGATTGTGTGACGATGGCATAAGCAACAGTGATTGCTGCGCCTTCTGTGGGTGTTGCAATGCCTGAAATCAAAGTGCCAATAGCTATGAAGGGTGCTAGCAATTCCCACTTGGCATCCCATAAAACCGTCTTCAATGGCTTTGTTTCATTTGGCTGAAGGGGTGTAAGCATTGAATTGTGGACATCAGAAATTGGCGTCGGCCCCCGCTTTAAAAATCCACCAAAGACCACCAAACAAAAAATCATCAAGATGGCAGGAATGAGGCCCGCAACAAACATGGTGTTGATAGGTACTTTGGCCATGATGGCGTACATGATGAGCGGTACTGAAGGCGCTAACAAAACACCGAGCGAGCTGGCACTGGTAATGAGTCCAATGCTCTTAGACTCGGGATAGCCCACTTTGAGGAGCAAAGGAAGAAGCAAGCCACCCAGAGCCAGTATGGTGACGCCACTGCCACCTGTGAGCGCCGTAAAGCAACTGCAAAGGCAAGCGACAGCCAAAATGCTGCCCATTTGTCCAGAGCCGAAGATGCTTATAAATAGAACACTCAGCCTTTGGGCAGCCTTTGTATTTGCAAATATGAGCCCCGCCAATGTAAAAAGTGGCAGTGCCGGCAAGGATGGATTGACCGTGATTTGATAGTGAGAAAGCGCGAGGGACGCCATGGGTATGTTTTCGGATGAGAACAGTGCCCATGACAAGCCACCCAATACCAAAAAGATAGACCCACCCAAGGCGAGAAAAAGTAGCAATATCAAGGTCAGCAATGCCAAGGGCAAGTGGAGTGCTGAAAGCCAAGGCCCTGCGTGCCAAGCCAGGGCAAAAACTGTCAATATGCCCATCCATTTTGGGATGAATTGATCATGCCATTTGAGGCCGAATTTAAAGCCTAAGATGGCAAATCCGATTGGCATGGCACATAGAAAAGTCCAAGTTGGAAGACCATAAGCGATGGTTTGTCCGGTTCCAATTTCTGTGACAGCCAGTTCGTAACTGGCTAAAGACAACAAGCCACAAATGAAAGTTGATAGCAAAAAGACAAAGCTGCGCGCTAATTTTTGCAAAATAGGCTTTTGGACATCACGCCACAATGAGCCAATACTTGTGAGATGGCCAGTTCGTTCTGCATAAACGGCACCTGCCAGAGAGAAAATCAGACCCAGATGTTGAACCAGAACAGGCGCATTTTCGATGCCACTGCCTTGGATGGGTCTTATCAGGACTTCAAGGACAGGAATAACCACCATGCCACACAACGCCAACGCTGCAATGGCGGCATCCCAATGCTTCAAGATTTGCCAGAAATTAAGCTGGGACTTCATTGGTTCCTGGATGCTCGATAGGTTTTGAGGTGAGCAAATACTTCATCAAAAGTTTCGGCAGGAACCATTTTTCCTCGAATGCGGGGATAAAGTGCTTCGCTCAAAGCGCGCCATTCTTTCAGTTGTTCAGCGTTCGGTTTGTTGACTTGCAGTCCACGTTTTTTCATGGCGTCTACGGCTTCATCTACCTCTTTGCGAGCTTGTGCGCGAATCACAACGCCGGCTTTGTCAGAGGCCGTTTTCAATGCGGTCTGGACCTCTGGTGACATGCCATCCCAGGCTTTTTTTGTCACGATAAAGGCGCCCACAATGGGTGCCCAATTGATTTCCAGCATGTTTGGCGCTGTGTTGTAAATTTGTGAGGCTAGCGCAAAGTAGGGTGTGGAAGGCACCACATTGATCATGCCTGTTTGGATCGAGGGCAAAATATCAGTAGGTTCCAGGGGGACTGGCGTATAGCCCAAGCTTTTCATTATCTCTTGCTGCTCTGCCTCTGCACCCCATGCAAAAAATTTCATTTTTTTGAAGTCGTCTGGACTGAATGCGGCTTGCTTAGAAAAGAAACGCACCCATCCAGCATCACCCCACGCCAAAACCACATAGCCTTTTTCTAAAAACTTCTTTTCCATGCTGGGACGCATTTTTTCGCGAACGTAGTCCAGTTCTTCCCAAGAGCGAAATGCCAATGGTAAGTTCTGAAGTGCAGCAATGGAAGGTTCAATTTCCCGCAGCCCCACCACAGACAATAGGGCTGCCTGCAATTGGCCAATGCGCATTCTGCGGACCATTTCTGCTTCACCACCTTGGCTGCCGTCGGTAAAGACGTTGAATCTTGCAGCGCCTGACTGACTTTTTTTCCAAGTATCACCTACCTCCATCAGCTGCCGGTGATAAAGCGAATTTTTGGGAACCAAAGATCCAATCTTCAATTGTGGATCGGATGCAAAAGAGGTACCAGCAAAGACAGAAGACAAGGATAGAGCCAAGCTGATTCGCAACAAAGAGTATCGTGTGAGCATGAGCGGCTTTGAAGAAATTAAAATAGGTTGTCGGCGTTATCGAGAAGCCAGCGAGCTCTGCGAGTCATGACGGTGTTGATCAAATCGGACTTGTTGTGTCCTAAATCGATAGCTTGTTTGAGCAGTTGTTCAAAGGCACTGCGGTTTTGCGTTGCCACTGCCCAATTTTCTGCCTTTGAAATGAGGGGTGCAATTTGACTCTCACGCCAGGCAATGGCCATGTCAAAATATTTTTCAGCAGTGCCATTTTGGCCGCCTGGCTTGGCCAATTCAAGCGTGCCCATCATGCTGGCCAATGCACCTTGATCGTATTGAGGGGAGGCTTGCCAAGCCAGTTCTGCCAATCGAAGTACTTGGGGCAAATCGGCCACCACATCTGGCGAATCCTTAGACAAGGAAATGCCACCAGCCCAAGCCGTCATGGTCCAATAAACCAAGCCCGTATCTTCAGGCTTTATTTTGAAAGCTGGTCTTTGAGCGGGGTTGTTCAAGTAGGTGCCCAATTGTGGGTAAAGCAAATTCAAAGTTTTAAGCCCGTTTGATTGAGCCCGCATCAGGATCTTGGCTGCGCGTGTTCTGAGTTGATTGGCTTTTTGGAGACTGTCCGATTCAATTCTGTCTGCTTCGTCCATTAAAAAAACGAAAGCATATTGTGTGTAACCACGAGCAACCGATTCTGCGAGTTTTGCATGGTTTGGAATTTCTTGTAACAAAGATTCCGACAACTTCAGATGGTATGCACTGGCGTGCATCAATAATTCGAGGTCTTCGTCAGAGGCGCTGGTTTCTTTAGACAGAATATCGCCTGCATTGCGAAGCAGAAGATTTTGGACAGAGCAAGCGGAGAGCAAGCTGAATAAAAAGAGGCCAGTGATCAGGCGTTTTGCACCATACAAGGATTGATTGATCAACATGGCACCTTTGGACACATCATGTGTTTTGATTTGACATTTGAAGCAATGCCAATTTAGTTTCATCACCAAGGCGCTCTACCTTGGCTAAGAACGCGTTGTAGACAATCAGGCAAATTAAAGCCGTACCAATGCCAATGGCGGTCGCCAACAATGCTGTGCCAATGCCAGCACTGACACCTTGTGGATCTGAGATGCCTGATTTTGCCAAAGCTGTAAATGTGTCAAAAATACCCAGAATCGTTCCGAGCAAACCTAGCAGGGGAGCGGCAGTCACAATCGTATCTAAAACCCAAAGATGCTGATTCAATTGGTGTTGTACACGAATGAATGCCTGCTCCGCCACATCATCGGCTACTTTTTGGGAGGCAGTCGGATGTAAGCCATTTGCAAATGCATGGGCGACAACCTCGCCCACATCGCCTGATTTAAATTCAGGCAATGGGGACTTGGTTTTGAGCGCTTGCAGCAGGCTTTTAATTTGCCGGTTTGCGTGTGTGTAAAAGATACTTCTTTCAATGGCTAGAAATACAGCCAGGCCTAAAGCCAAATAAAGGAAGTACAAAGACGCATCGTGCAAAAAAACCATCATGCTGGTACCTTAGAAGTCAGAGCGCAGTGTGAAGCTCGCAAAGCGAGGTGCACCGATGTTGTAGCTTGGATTGGAACCAGCCAACGTGCCCAATGGCAAGGCGCGCGCAGTGAAACTAGAACCGCTAGGCGAGCTGGTGCGCTTGTATTCAACGTTGGTCAAGTTGTCAACATTCAATCGCACTTCTGGAGACTTGAAAAACGCTGTACCGGGTAACTTGTAACCCACAGACAAGTTCCACAAGGTGTAGGCATCCATCGACTGATCGTTGACCAAGGTTGAGAATGCTTTGCCTGTGTGCTTGGCTGAAATCAGACCTGACAATGGACCTTCTTTGTAGCCCAATGCCAATGCAGCCATCATTTTGGGTGTGTCGGGCATTTGTTTGCCAGCTGTAGCTTCGGTCAAAGTAGCATTGACTTTCAAGTCTTTTTCCATGCTGCTTTGTGTGTACGTCATTGAAGCATATGCAGAGAAGTTGTTGTTTAACTTCTGGCCCAATTCAATTTCAGCGCCTTTCAAAGTGACATTGCCCACGTTGAAATCCAATGAAGTCAAGCTGACGGGATCCCAAGATGAAGCAATCCGGTCTTTGAAGTTCACATGGAACAATGAGCCAGAAAATGTGGTGTCTTTGTTTTGTAAACGGTAGCCAAGATCAATGTTGGTTGAGGTTTCAATGCCAACCACTGGGTTGCGAAGTGTGGCGCCAGTCAAGGTGCCATTGACAACCGAGCCGCCAGTCCATAAGTTGGATAGAACAAAGTTGGAGGGTGCACGGAAGTTCTCTGCCACATTGAAGAAGACAGATTTTTCTGCATCCAAGTTGTACTTGGCGCCAAAGCTAGGCAGTACTTTGCTGTAAGTCCGCTTGATTTGATAATCTAAATCTGCACGTCCTGAGCCAAAGGTGCCAGCATTGGCATAGTTGGTGAAGTCGCGATCGATGGAAGAATTGCGAATACCAAGTTGGATCGACAATTTGTCCTGCATCAAAGAAATGCTGTCTTGCAAATAAAGTGATGTGCCTGTGCTAATTGTTCTCCAGTCACGAGCTTGATATGGCGTGCCATCAGTCCGCAGCAAATAGGCTGACTCTCTGTCTAGCCACAAATTAGATGGGTTGCCCGCATTGTCAAAGGTAACTCGAGGACCTGTTTGACGGTGAACTGCGCGCTCTACCCAGTAACCCACATTGATATTGTGATTTTCAATGCGGTAATTGGCTTTGAAAGTAACACCAGGGCGGTTGGTTTCAGTCAAGCTGCTGCCGTAGGTTAGCACTCTGTCCAATGTGTCGCCATCGCCGTTGATGTCGCGTACGCGAGTGGCCATGGTGCCTGTGCCGCCTTCGGTCAATAATTGCAATTGGCTGCCGCCGGTGCCGTAGCCATACCAGAAATAGGGCTCTGCACTGACTGTCAAATCTTTGTTGACTTTAAATTCCGCCTTGCTGGTAAACAAATAATTGCGAAATGGGTTGATGTTAAATTGGTAGTAGCCATCTGCTGGTAAAACCTCCGTTTGTGCAGTGCCTGCAACTGGCGTGAGATGTTGTGGAACCACGCTGCTAAAGTCAAAATTGCGACCATTTGTGGCAATTTGTAAATTGTTCAATGTGCGAATATTGTTGTTGATCGCGTTGTTGTACAAAACACTTGCGCTCAATAATACATCTGCACTGGGTCTGACTTCTGCAGCCAAATCAATGTGTTCGCGGTCAGCGCCGCCTGGACCTTTGAATTTATTGGCAGAGGTTTTTGAGTAAGACACAAATGCTTTTGCGTTACTGGGGCCAAACTTTCCTGTGTCTAAACGCACAAAAGTGCGCTGGTATTTCAATTGTCCTGCAGACACGGCAGCGCGCATGCCAAACTTGTCTTTTGGCGCGCATGTCACCATACCGATGTTGCCGCCTGATGCGCCTACATGAGGTGCATCAGTATCGGCTGATCCTTGCGTTACAAAAACTTCGCAAAGGTTCTCAGAGTCTGTGTATTCCTGTGGATAAACGGCAAAGTTACCTGAGTCATTGACAGGTGCGCCATTGATGGTCAAGCCGATTTGATCGCCAGCAAAGCCGCGGACTCGAATGCCGCCACCAAACAAACCCGTGGCATCGGAGCTGTATGTGTTGACGCCAGGCAGCAATTCAATGACTTGAAATGCATTGGTAGAAGGGTTTAATTTATCCAAATAGGCGCGGTTGACGGCGCTGCGTGCTTTGCCTGATTCTTCTTGAATGATCAAGCCAGAATCGGTTCCGCCAACAAGTCCTTGGACATTGATTTGGCCAACATCTGTAGCCTGTTGGGCCATCACCATGGGTGAGGTAAATGCCAAGCTGATCAGCAAGGCAAGAGGGGTGGGTTTGAACTTTTGCATAAAAAACTCCTGATTGAAAAATTAATTGAGAGGAACGAAATCTAAGGTGACGGTGAATTTGTGCTGACTTTGGGCAGGCCAACTTCCCTCTGGCCATGCCAAGTAGGTGGTTCTTCTGACCGTTGCAAGCGCAGCGTTGTCTAGAATGATCGAATTGCTCGACTCATCGATGCCTGCCTCTTGCAAGGAACCGTTTCGATTCAATACAAACCAAAGCTTCACTTTGCCGGCAGGCCTTTGCAAACTGGCTTCTCTGCCAGTTGGATAACGCTTGTTGCTGTTCAATGTGGCCCTGATGCTGGCGGTGTAGTTGTTCTCAAGACTGATTGAGACAGGCGCTGGAGGAGGCGACGGCTTTGGCGCTTCCTGCGCCTGCACCACGCTTGGTGCTGGCAAGGAAGGGGGCGGGGGTAAAGCCTGCGCTGGGGCAGGGGGCAATGCCGCTGGTTTAAGGGTCTCTACTGGGCTCAAATTCTTGATGGGCTCGGACGGTACCGGCGTAACTGAGGGCGTAGCTTTGGCTTGCACAACAGTTTTAGGCTCGGGCGGGCTAGGTTGCTTTTGCTGAATGAGTGGCTCGATGAGCGTTGTCGTGAGCTCGATGACATCTCTGGCTACCAATTCAGCGGGTCCTTGAAGTGACTGTGCCATTGAAAAAACCACACTCACCAACAACAAAGACCCCAAGCCTGAAAGCTTGTGTCGTTCGTTGTTCAATTGATCGATCAAGGGCGTCATTTTCGTTCTCGTGCCGCTAATGAAACTTTAGCCAAACCAGATTTTTTCAGCTCGTCCATCACATCGACCAAGGTTTGAACTTCCGCGCCTTTGTCGCTGTTGACTATCACTGCAATTTGATCTGCTTGTCCGGCCTTTAAGCGGACTGCACTTGCTAGGTTGCTAAGCTCAATGTCTTTCCCGTCAACCTGAATAACATTTTCTTTGCCCAGGGTAATGACAACTTGAATGTCTTTGGTCTTCAGTTGTTGAACCTGTGAAGAGTTCGGTTGCTCCGTTTTAATTCCCAAAGCTGGAATCACATTGACACTGATTAAGACGAAGAAAACCAACAAAAACATCATCACATCAATCATTGGGATGATTTCAATGCGTGCCTTTTTTCTTTGAATTTGCTGCCATTGGCGCATTTGACTTAGCCGATAAAGAATAAAGGGCAAGCATATGAAAAAAGTGTGACAGATGTGTTACTTCTGCCGGCTGTGTGTCATTTCACAACATTCGAATTCTTTGTACAGTAGGCGTTTTGATACTGGGATTTTTGCGTATGTAGTCTGAAAGCGCATCTACATCAAGCTCGCCGCCAGCAACAGTGGGGGCATTGTTAAATTGATGAAATCCATCGCCACCACTGGCCAAAAAACTGTTCATGGTGACGTTGTAAGTCTGGTTTATCTCAATAGGCTGCTGTCGAATTTGAATATTCAGAATGCGTTGACCCAAACTCTGCTTAAGATCTACTTCATATCGCAGATTGTCAGATGGAAACAAGACTCTACGGCGCGCCATGTTGGCAAATTGATGCTCCAGCAATTCTTTGATCTGACGTCCTGTCATTTTTTTCACAACCAAGGTGTTGCCAAAAGGTTGTACTTTGAATAATTGGCCAAAATTCACAGTGCCACCGCCAGCTGGAACGCTCAAGTCAGCCCTCACTCCGCCCGAATTCATCAAAGCAAAGTCTGATTGGCCTCGAGATTCAGAAGATGTGGAATGCCACTGGGCATCTGCAATCAAGTTGCCCAATGCAGATTCGCCTGAGGCAGAACTTGCTCGCGTGAATGAGTGAGGAAGCTGGCCGATGACCTTCAATACTTGAACCTGAGATGCCAAGCGATATTCATTGACAATTTTTTCAACTGCCTGATCCTTGTTAAAGCTTGGCAGTGAAGATTCAAGTTCTACTTTGACGCCCGCTGGGTTCGTGAATGATTCACTTTGAACGATGGTGTTGTGCGCTGACTTAGTTAGCAGTTTTTGGGTGATTGGATCAATGCTCAATTGAATATGGGTGAGAAGTGTTCCGTATTGACCCGCACTGGTCAGCAAAAATGGTTTTTCAGGATTGATCTGTTGATACTGGCAAGCATAAGCGCGATGTGTATGTCCAGAAACGACCACGTCGTAGGCTGTGTCTAATTTGTTAAGCACAGACACAATGTCGCCTGTAAGGCCTGGACATGAGGCGTCATTGTGATTGCCTTGTATCAGCCCTCCCTCATGGATTACCAAAACCAGCGCAGAAACACCTTGAGCCTTGAGCAGAGGCACCAAGGCATTGGCAGTGTTGGCTTCGTCTTCAAATCTCAAACCTTTGATGCCTTCGGGTGTGACCAAGTTGGGCGTGGCCTTGAGTGTCAAGCCCACAAAGCCGACTTTGATGGTGTGTTGACCTTGCTTGAAAGATTTAATGCCGTAGGCTGGAAACAAAGTTTGATTGTTTTCTTGCTTGGTATTGGCTGCTAAAAATTCAAAATTGGCACCTGCAAACTGCCGATTTACCTGGCAAGGATCGATGCGAGTGTGCTTTTCACAACCGCCGTTGCGCATTCGTTGAAGTTCAGCTGTGCCCTTGTCAAACTCGTGGTTGCCAACAGCATTGAAATCAATGCCCATTGCATTGACCGCTTCAATGGTGGGTTCGTCTAGAAAGAGTGCAGATGTCAGTGGCGAAGCACCAATCATGTCGCCAGCTGAGACTACTGCATGCAGTGGATTGAGTTTTTTGAAGTGCTGAATGGCAGCGGCAAGATAGGCAACACCACCTGCAGGGACTTCTTTCAAGTGACCGTCTATTCTCTCCCTGACGCTGAGGCCTGGTGGTTCAAGGTGGCCGTGTAAGTCATTGAACGCCAAAATAGAGACATTGATGGGTTTGTTGGATGCCTTTGGAATCTCATTCAGTGGCGCGCATGCGCTCAGTGCAATGGCTGAAGCTGCAAGCAACTTGCGCAGTGATGAAGGTGTATTCAATTGATTTTCTCCAGCAAAGCTTGGCCCATTTTGATTCGTTCACCTGTTTGAATGCCATCTGCCAGTTTGAATCCTTTAGGAACAAATACCAAAATGGTCGAACCATGCTGGAACCAGCCTAACTCTTGCCCTTTGTAGGTTTCGATGGCGCAGGGAATTTCATTGGGACCTTCGTAATCGACATGGAATAGCAAATTGACGGCATGCAAACGCAAGCTCGCAACCAAAATGGCTGCAACAGGCACCATGATCAGGGGGGTGCCATCGGACATTTTGAAATTAAGAACAGCGCGTTCATTTTTGCAAAAAAGTTGTTCAATTCTTTTCAATGCAATGGGATTGACATTCCAGGTGTCACCGGCAATGTGCGTTACGTGCGTCAGCGTAGCGTTGGCCGGCGCATGAAAACGGTGATACATGCTTGAAGTTAGGCGCAAAGTGACATAAGTTCCATTTTTAATTGACTCAACCAACTCGCCAGTTCTGGGGGTGAACCCCATCAAGCTAGAAAGGCTGTATGGAAAACCTTTGGCCTGAAATACTTGCGTGTGATCTATGGCGCCGCATTCGCCCACGATTGCGTCGCATGGGCTGCTCAAAACGTGATCGCGCATGTCAATCGTGCGAGCACCCGGGATGAGTTCGCGTATGAAGCAATCGTGCATGCTGTCAAATTTTGATTTTCGTGCTTCACTCAAGTCAAGATCTGAGAAAAACTTCCAAATACCGATTGAAAAATCTCGAATGATGGGGTTCTTGATTTGACTCCACCAGCCAATAAAGCGAGTCAGGGTGATTCGCGGAATGCGATTGGTTAACAAAAAGTTCAAGTCCTCTTGTGTGGTGATTCTTTGAATTAATTGTTTCATTTTCATTTTCCTGTCACGAAATTTAAATAAAAAGATGACTTCAACCACTCATCTCCGGATTCAACGTGTCTGTTCAACTAGCTTTATCCCTTGGTGCTCTTGCAATTTCAATTCCATACATTAAGCGCAGATTAGAACTGTCGCGTGCCAAGCATCCCTCTCTCACAGGTCATTCCAGAATGGCAAAGCGAGTTGTCTCGTTTTTGCCAGGCTACGAATTCAACGAAGCACAATTCTTTTCATGCGATGGCGCACCAGAATCGGTTGCGAGTACAAGACGAGCTGCTTTTTATCAATTGGCAAATGATTTACAAACTCGCCATCCAAAAAGCATTGAAATGACGGCTGAAGCACGTGAAATCATTTCTGACTTGCAATTCACTGGAGCCTACCGCGTTCCATTTCAATTCAGTACTTTGGTACGACAGCACTTGAAAGTTGGTGCATTTATACAGTCTGCTGATGGCGTATTTGTGACAGACCAAGACGGCCAGAAGTTTTATGACCTCACTGGTTCCTATGGTGTGAATGTATTTGGGGCGGATTTTTACAAGATGTGCATGAAGGAAGGCTCCGAAAGAGTACAAGACGTTGGCGCTACATTGGGTGCTTACCATCCTTGTGTAGCCTACAACGTGAAAAGGCTTAAAGAAATTTCGGGACTTGAGCAGGTTTCATTTCACATGTCTGGCACTGAGGCTGTGATGCAAGCTGTACGACTTGCCAGGTACCATACCGGCCGTAAAAACTTGGTGCGGTTTTGTGGTGCATATCATGGTTGGTGGGAAGATGTGCAGCCTGGGCCGGGTAATCCCATGCCGCCCCGTGAAACATACACCCTACGGGATATGCATGAGAACTCACTCAAAGTATTGCGAACTAGAAAAGACATTGCATGCGTTCTGATTAACCCCTTGCAGGCGCTTCATTTGAACCAAGGTGCGCCAGGTGATTCCTCACTTGTAGACAGCAGCCGAAGAGCCTCCTATGACAGAGAGGCCTATACCACTTGGTTGAAAAAATTGCGTCAGGTTTGTACCGAGCGCAACATCGTGCTCATTTTTGATGAGGTATTTTTAGGGTTCAGGTTGGCAAAGGGTGGGGCACAAGCCTATTTTGGCGTGCAAGCAGACATGGTGACCTACGGTAAAACTTTGGGTGGTGGATACCCCGTTGGTGTGGTCTGCGGTCGAGCTGACTTGATGAAGCGTTTTCGATCTGAAAGGCCTGCCGACATCTGCTTTGCAAGAGGTACTTTCAATGCACATCCCCATGTGATGGGCGCAATGTCAGTATTCTTAGAACAGATTGAAACACCTGAGTTGTCAGCCGTTTACAACAATCTTGATCAAACTTGGGATCAGCGGCGTGAAAAATTCAACCAAGTCATGACTGACAAAGGTCTTCCTTTGCGGGCCGCAAACATGTCTAGCGTGTGGAGTTTGTACTACACGGAAGCAAGCCGATACAACTGGATGCTTCAGTATTATTTGCGTTCCGAGGGTTTGGCATTAAGTTGGGTTGGAACGGGACGTTTGATTTTCAGCCTCAATTACAGCGATGCAGATTTTGAAGAAGTTTTAACAAAATTTGTGAAAGCTTGTGAGGCAATGAAATCAGCTCAGTGGTTCTGGGCACCTATTGAATTAACCAACAAACTGATTCGACGAAGTATTTTGAAAGAGATGTTTTTGAAATAAAAAAGTTCAGTTTAAGTACAGATCTTGAAGGTCTGGGAAGTAGCATCAACTTGATTTTAAGTTTTGACTGAACTTGAACATTGAATGTTGATCACTGGATAGGGATTGAATACATATCCAGGACATGCATACCTTTCAATGTCTTCGCTTGAAATAGGAAATGCGCCGCAATTTGAGAATTTTCTAAATGGAGAATTGTAGACGCCACATTGAAATTTCTCGTCTTCAATTGGTTCTAGAAAAACGCATTGTTGATTCAGGCAGCAGTTGCCACATTGATTGCATTCGCCTGATATTTGATTGGTTTGATCAATTCGAGTCTTGAAAAAGTTTTCAAAATACCGTTTGACCGGTCCTTGAGAAAGAGCTTTGTGATGAATACGCAATTTACGTAGCGTGTCTTTGTAATTTAGAAAATATTGTGGTTTTAAAAAAATGATCGCAAAAATTAATGGCATAAGCCAAATGACAGATTTCGCAAAAAATAAAAGTAGATTCGTTAAGTATTGAATCAGTTGCTCATTCTCAAATAATGAATTGTTTGAGCTTTTTAAGAATTGCATGACTTGATGTTGGTGGAGTTTGTCATTGAAAATTGTTGCGTTAATTGGTGCCATTGTGTTCTGATCTAAACACATGATTTCAATTTGTACAGCGGTGTTGTGAAAAATTGATGACATATTTTGTGTTCAAGCTGACAAGTTTTTCCAAGTATTTCACTGTCTTGTCATGTGAGCGGATAAGACTGTCGTCTGTTTTTATCATTACAGGTGACCACTTTGAAAAAAATCCAAGCTCGTCGTGACTTCCTCATCCGGGTCAGTTCAATTTCTGCCGCACTCACTGCAGGTGGCATGCTCAGTGCTTGTGGAAGCAATGAGTCCACCATGGTTAATTTTGACTATGGTGTTGCCAGTGGTGATCCTTTGAGTGACAGAGTCATCTTATGGACGCATGCCAAGTTCCAAGATTCAGTCGATCCGGTGGCCTTGTCATGGCAAGTGGCTTCCGATATTGAATTTTCCAAAGTCATCGCTTCTGGTTCAGCACAAGCTAGCTCTGATTCGGATCACACCTGTAAGGTCGATGCAACTGGCCTTTCGCCAAATCAATCTTACTTCTACCGTTTTAAGTCTGGGCAACATATTTCCCCTATTGGGAAAACAAAAACTTTGCCAGTAGGCTCCGTCAGTGAAGTCAAGTTGGCTGTTTTGTCGTGCTCAAATTATCCAGCTGGATTTTTCAATGTGTACGCAGAAGTGGGTCGTTCAGATGTCGATGTTGCAGTCCATTTGGGTGATTATATTTATGAATATGCAGCGACAGGTTATGCATCTGAGAAAGCTGCGAGTTTGGGACGTACCTCTGTTCCTGCCAATGAAATTTTGACGCTCAGTGACTATCGCATTCGTCATGCCCAATATAAATCAGATGCTGATTCAAAGCAGTTTCATGCCAACAAACCGATCATTGCGGTTTGGGATGATCATGAATTTACAAATGATACATACAAGGACGGTGCTGAAAATCACTCGCCTGCAACTGAAGGGCCTTTCTCTGCTCGCAAGCAAGCTGCCATACAGGCATATCATGAATGGATGCCAATCCGTTCGGGCTCAGACAAGGCGAAAATTTACAGAAGTTTTAACTTTGGAAATTTGCTGAGTTTGCACATGCTTGACACACGCAGTGTTGGTCGAGATTTGCAAATTGAAATTACAGACTTAATCAATCCTGCAAAACAAGCTGCAGCAGTGGCTGCATTGTCCTCGCCTACAAGACAGCTTTTAGGTGCTGAGCAATTGCTGTGGATTCAAACACAAATGTCCACATCTCAAGCCACTTGGCAGGTATTGGGTCAGCAAGTCTTAATGGCGAGAATGGAGTTTCCAGTCACCATTCTTCAGGCCTTGAATTCTTCTGATACCAGCCCTCAAGCTTTGGCTGCTGGCCAAAAAGCAATCACAGACTACTTGACTGCAAAGACTAAGAAAGCGATGGGGTTGCAGTTGTCGGATGTAGAAACAGCTTTGTTGGCTCAACCGAAATTGGGCTACAACTTGGACGCTTGGGATGGCTATCCTGCCGCCCGTGAAATACTGTTGTCTACCGCCGCACAATTGAACAAGCGCTTGGTCGTTTTGGCGGGCGATACACACAATGCTTGGCACAGCAACCTGACGCTCATGAATGGACGAAAAGTGGGTGAAGAATTTGCTACTTCCAGCGTGAGCTCTCCTGGCTTGGAAACCTATTTGGCCTTGCCACCTGCCCAAGTGAAAGCCATTTTTGAAGGCGTCGTCAACGACCTCAAATGGATGGATTCTTCACGTCGGGGCTACTTGAAATTAAGCATCAGCCCAGCTCAGGTTCAGGGTGAATGGTTTTTCATTGATACCATTTCTAGCAGAACTTACAAGGTAGAGACTCCAACGGCAGCGGAAAAGCGAATCTACAGCGCTTGATGTCAGATTGATTGCCATTTAATTGGTCAAAAAAAACCCGCTCATCATTGAGCGGGTTTTTTGTTGGGGCAATCAGTTTCAGTGATACATCTGCTTGGGATTGGTGTCAATCAATTCGCCCCTCATTAAGTACAAAGGAGCCTTGTGGTACAAAACGATGTCATGAAATGGATCGGTAATGATCTTGGTCATCCAAACCAAACCAGTTTGTACATCTTTCAAAAAGAAAAGGTGAATGGTTCTAAAGAGCAAACCACCGGCACCTAAGATCAGCCAAGACGCACCCACTTGGCGAACCCATTCTGTCAATGTTTCCCATGGCTCAATGATGCCAAACAGACCAGGTTGTACATAAAGTGCCATTGGGAGAATCGCCCAAATGCTGAGTAACACTATTTTGCGATTCAAGTTATAACCAACTTTAATTTCTTCTTTGTATTCATGGCTAGCCTGATTAACTTCGTCGTAACCCAAGGGTTCAAAGAAAAAGTGACCAGATTGGCGTGTTGTCATTGAGATGAGCCAAGCAATGAGTGCTGAGATCACTGGGTCGATCAGCAAGAATGCATAAGCAATCACAAAGCTGATGGCACTGATGAGGTGCAGTGTTTGGTTGATGCGGCTATGGTGGTAATAGCGGTGGTCATCAAATCGTTGAATTCTTAAGGCTTCAAAAAATGTAGTCACAAAGTCTCCTGGGGTCAAATTTGAGGCAGCACAAATTGTGCATAGACCAATCATTCTTTAAAACGATGAAATTTCAATGACAAGTTTCATTTGTCATTGAAATTTCATCAAAATTTATTTAATTGGTTTGTCATTAAGTTGTTAAAAAGTTCAATCAAGATAGGCGTTATGGAAAACACTGTTGATCTGCCTATCGTTCTAGAAGACTATCCGGCAAGCCGTCCTTCGCTGCGAATTGCGGTTGTGACTGAAACATGGCCGCCAGAAGTCAATGGTGTTGCAGTTACTTTGGCCAAGTTGGTGCAAGGATTAAGCCATCGGAACCACGATGTTCAATTGATACGACCGCGCCAAACCAAAACAGACGGACATTTGAACGACTCCAAGCTTGAAGAAGTGTTGATGCGTGGTATGCCTATACCGCGCTATCCAGAATTGAAACTTGGTTTGCCCAGTAAAAAAACCTTGGTTAAAACATGGACCTTGCGCCGTCCTGATGTGGTCCATATTGCCACGGAAGGCCCCTTGGGATGGTCAGCACTTCAAGCGGCAAAGGTTTTAAAGTTGCCTGTCACCTCCGATTTTCGAACCAATTTTCAAAGCTATTCAAAGCACTACGGTGTGGGCTGGCTTCGCAAGCCCATCGTTGCCTATTTGCGTAAATTTCACAATGCCACTGCTTGTACCATGGTGCCCACCAATGAGCTTAAGCGCACTCTCGGTGAAATTGGGTTTGTAAACTTGAAAGTTGTGTCGCGCGGTGTCGATACCAAGCTGTTCAACATGGGTAAACGCAATGCTCAGCTACGCCAATCTTGGGGCGCTGATGAACACTCCAAAGTTTTGATCTCAGTCGGTAGAATGGCCCCAGAAAAAAACTTAGAGCAGGTCCTTAGAACTTACGAAGCATTGCGCTTCTTGGGTTCAAGTTTTAAGCTGGTCATGGTGGGTGATGGCCCACTTCGTGAGCAATTTCAGCATCGGTTTCCCAGTATCATTTTTCCGGGTATGTTGTCGCAAGCTGAATTGGCGGTTTATTACGCCAGCTCTGATTTGTTTCTTTTTCCAAGCCAAACCGAAACTTTTGGCAACGTCACATTAGAGGCCCTTGCCAGCGGCATTCCTGTTCTGGCATTTGACTGTGCGGCTGCTCGCGATTGGGTTCAGCCTGGCATCAATGGCTGGCTGGTGCCTGAGGCTCATTCCGATGGATTTGTTGATCAAGCCCTCGCCATTTTCAAGTCGCCTTCCTTGTTGGAGCAAGTTAGCCTAAGTACACGTCAGCAAGTGGTCCATTTGGATTGGGATCAAATTTCTGAGCAAGTTGAATCAGTTTTCTGGGATGCAATTCGCATGAAGTAAAGAATGCCAATTGCCATGAATGTACCCATCAAGGTCATGACCCATTGCAATGGAATCTCAAATGCCAATAGACAACTGTATATGCCAAGCATGATCAAGACGCTGGCATTTTCATTAAAGCCTTGTACAGCGATAGAGCGTCCTGCAGTTAGAAGTTGATAGCCTCGATTTTGCAATATTGCATTCATTGGGACCATCAGCATTCCACCAGCAAAGCCCGTTAAAAGCATAATTGGAACTGCAACCCAAAGTGATGACGAGAAAGCCAAGGCTGGCAAGGATAATCCCAGCCAGATCCCCAATGGTAAAACTTTGAAAGCGTGGTGAAGAGCCACCATCTGACCTGCTGCCCCCGCACCAACAATAACGCCAATGGCTACGACCGCTTGAAGCAAACTTGCTTGTTCTAAAGGCATGTCAAGTGCCTCTTTTGCCCAGACTAAGACTGCAAATTGAACGACTGCACCAATGCCCCAAAAAAGGGTAGTGACTGCCAATGACACTCGCCCTAAAGGATCGGTCCACAAAATCCGATTGCTTTGGAAAAAATTTCTAAACAGTGCAATCGGTTTCATGCTTTGCTGCTCATACTTGATGTCGATGTGTGGAATTTTGAAGTTCAGAACTGCTGCTGTGATGTAGATCACAATCAATGAAATCAAAGGCCCAGCATATTGAGTTTGCAATGACAAGTTTAAATTTTCAATGAGGGTCTGATTGAGTATCAGCATGTACTCAAAATTTTTGGCAGCAACAAGGAACCCGCCGCAAACCGTACCCAAAATAACCGACATGACAACGGAGACTTCTAACCAAGCATTGGCCTTGACCAATTGTTCAGCGGGTACTGTCTCCGTCATGAGACCATATTTGGCAGGGGCATAGGCCGAAGCAGCCAGACCTACAATGGCAAATGCCAGCATGGGGTGAAAATTGGTGAAAATGAATGCAACTCCCACCACTTTGAGTGCATTCATGCAAGCCATGAGTTTGGCTTTGGCATAGGCATCTGCAAGTGGCCCCATCAGCGGTGCCAATAGTACATATGAAAGAGTGAAAGAAAACTTCAGAAGTGGCGCCCACCACCCTGGATAGCCTTGTTCACTTAAAAATGCAATGCCTAAAATGAGAAAAGCATTGTCTGCCAGACCAGACGTAAATTGAGCGCTGATCAGGAAAAAGAAACCCTTAGGCATATTTGACTTATGCCGATGCTTCCTCTAATTTGATGAGATTTCGACCTGCCTTGAAGTTCAGGGCCAGTTGATTTCGTCGGCCAATACCCTGATAGGCAATACCCATATCTTCAAGCATTTGTGGATCATACAAATTTCGTCCATCTAGAATGAAAGCTTGGTTCATACAGGCTTTGAGTGCATCAAAATCAGGATGGTGGAAGGTTTTCCATTCAGTGACGACCAGCAGCGCATCTGCATTGTTGGCAGCTGCATAGGCAGAGTCTGCTATGTGAAAGCGAGACAAATCAGCTTTGTTTTGAATATGGTGAGCTAAAGCGTCAGCCCCTTCTTTGGATATCAATGGGTCAAATGCACTAACTTGTGCGCCACGCTTGAGAAGTTCTTGGATGATGACCCAACTTGGAGCTTCGCGCATGTCATCTGTATTCGGTTTGAACGCTAAACCCCAAATAGCAAATTTCAAGCCGTTGAAATTTTCACCAAAATGCTGAACCAAACGTGAAACCAGTAAAGTTTTTTGCTGATCATTGACGTTCTCAACGGCAGTGACCACCTTCATTTGACTTCCGCAGTCCAAGGCTGTTTGAATCAAAGCGCGTGTATCTTTGGGAAAGCAACTGCCTCCATAACCTGTTCCAGCATACAAGAAGTCATGTCCAATGCGTTGGTCTGCCCCAATGCCTCTTCGGATGCTATCGATGTCTGCTCCCAGCAAATCAGAGAGGTTGGCAATTTCATTCATGAATGAAATGCGAGTTGCCAACATGGCATTGGCGGCATATTTAGTGAGTTCCGCACTTCGAACGTCCATCCAGATGGTGCGAGCATGGTGCCTGTTAAAGCTGGAATAGAGAAGCTCCATCTTTTGGTGAACCATTTTGTAATTGGGACTGTCATCCAAGCCAATCACAATTCGATCGGGATGCATGAAGTCTTTGATGGCTGCGCCTTCTTTCAAGAATTCTGGGTTGGATATGACTTCAAAGAGAGAGTCAGTCATTCCACGATTGTCCAGTTCATCCTGAAGACATTTTTGCACTCGATAGGCGGTACCCACAGGCACTGTTGACTTGTTCACAATGACTTTGAACTTCTTCAAATGTCGACCTATTTGGCTGGCAACCGCCAAGACATGTTGCAAATCTGCCGAACCGTCTTCTTGTGATGGTGTTCCAACTGCAATGAAAATAACCTCTCCATGCTCGACTGCCTGCGCCATGTCTGTAGTGAAGTGAATTCGACCTTCTGCCCTGTTTCTGGCGATCAGTTCTTGAAGGCCAGGTTCATAAATGGGCAAGCCAGCAGCATTCAAAGTGCCAACCTTCTTGGCATCACTGTCTATGCAAATGACTTGATGGCCCAGATCTGCCAAGCAACCGCCAGTAACCAAACCTACATAACCAGCGCCGACAATTGAAATTTTCATGGTGATCTCCAAGGATTGCCTAATTTTGGAGAGCTAAAATTTCTGTGTTGTGACTAATTCGTGTATTTTTCGTGACGGAAATCAAAGCTTCATGTATGAGCTTTAGTGAATTGACGATGCCTTCACGCTCAATCTGCGCCAGTGCAAATTGATCTCAGAGTGCAAATACCAAATCAACACAATGAGCGTCGCTGTGCCATGGACGGCTAGCATCATGCCGCCAAAAGTAGCAATGCCATCGGCAATCAGGCGTTTGCCGACGGTGAGCATGTTGTAGTAGCCTACAAAACACAGTAGCGCCATACCTAAAGAATAGCTTCTGCCGATCCTGGGATTCACGCTCGCAAGTTGAATGGCTAACAAGGCTAAGTTGATTGCAGCTATGAACAAGCCAATGCGCCAAAAAAGTTCTCCTTGATGATTGGGTTCTTTGCTTCTGATTAATTCAACTGTGCTTAACATCTGACTTTGCGTGCCAGACAAGATCTGCCGATTGCTTGGGTCTAACCAATACTTGAATTGGTTAAATTCCGTCATTCGAACTTGGCCTGTTTGATGATCAATGACGGTTTGTTGTCCTTGTTTCAGTGATAGAAATTTGTCTTTGTCAAACCATTCGACATTTCCAGCTTTGGCTGTTGTGATGGTTTCTAAATTTCCATCTAATTTCGATATAAAAACACTGGTGGCTTCGTCATCATTTTTCTGTTTTTTTTCAATGAAAAAGACCATCTTGTTGGAATTTGATTCTTGAAATTGCCCTGGAGTTACTCGCTCAATATCGCTTCGCTTTTCAAACCTGTCTTTCAAGTACTGAGTTTGGACATTGCTCCATGGCCAGGCAAAAAGTGCCAACAACGCAATGGTCAAGATAAAGGGCCATGCAAATGTACAAAGTGGTTTGAGAAATTTAATGAGACTGACGCCACTTGAAAACCAGATGACCATTTCGCTGTCGAGGTACATGCGCGAAAATGTGTAGACCACAGAAACAAACAAACTCAAGGTCAGAATGGGCGCCGCATAGCCGATGCCATTCAAACCAATTAGCAATATCACTTCTGAAGGATCGACTTGCCCCTTTGATGCCCTGCCCAAGATGCGAATGAGCATGATAGTCATGACAATGGTGAAAAGGATGACCGTTGCGCCCCCAAAATTCCGAAGCAAATCCTTTTGTATACTTTTTTGAAAAAGAGTCATCACTGCAAAATTTATAAATTCCAGTGATTAGCTCACAATGGGTTCCATTTTTCTAACCATTCAACCATTTCAAGCAAGCCATTTCTAAGACTGGTATGTGGCCATTCACCAATCATTTGTCTGAGTTTTGCATCACTGGCGCAAGTCAATGGCACATCGGATACTTGCATTGGCAGTAATTCAATGATGGGTTGTACATTCAAGCAATCAGCCAGCGTTTGAACAAACTCTTTGACTTCTATGGGATTGGAGTGCCCTACGTTGACGACATCTGCTTGCGATTGGTTGATGCCATTTTCAATTAGGCGAGCAATTGCGAATACAGTATCTCCAACGAATGTGAAATCTCTTTTTAACAATCCGTTTCCGAACAACTGAATTGCCTGCTGTCGGCGCATTTTTTGGGCAAACAGGTAGGGCGCCATGTCCATCCGACCCCATGGACCATAGACAGTAAAAAACCGCAGTCCTAAAGAGGGTGTTTGATATTGTGCGAAATAGGCTTTTGCCATTTGCTCATTGGCAATCTTGGTGGCTGCATAGAATGATTCAGGCGAATCACAACGATCAGACTCTTGAAATGGCGCTTCGGTTCGTGCGCCATACACGCTTGACGAGCTTGCATATAAGAAGTTCTTAACCTCATGTGTTTTACACGAGTCCAACACATTGGCAAACCCATTCAAATTCGATTT